>AMFJ01007223.1_pt1 | contig 74249 bp, 84 predicted proteins | sample 427208 | NCBI WGS metagenome assembly AMFJ01 (sample SAMN02954298, study PRJNA114691) | groundwater metagenome | biome: aquatic; feature: subsurface aquifer; material: sediment; isolation source: subsurface aquifer sediment | place: USA: Rifle, CO | collected 2008-08 | reverse complement strand
ACGATTTTGAGTCGTGCGTGTATACCATTCCACCACTCCGGCGATTCTAGTATTATACTATTTTTTAAGTTACAATAGCCACAGTATGGCAAATGTTAATGCGACAGAACTTAGAGCTGGAATTGCCTTTATTTATGAGGGTAAACCTTTTAAAGTTACAAAATACCAATTAATTAAAATGGGTAGGGGAGGAGCAACCGTTCGTGTTAACTGCATCAACCTTGAAAATGGAGCAAATATAGAACACGCCTTTTCTTCAAATTTATCTTTTGAACTTATAACTCTAAACAAAAAGAAACTTCAATATTTATACAAAGATGACAAGGTTGTTTATTTTATGAATCCTGTAAGTTATGAACAAATTGAGGTTCCAATTGCAATTTTAGGTTCTGATGTCAATTATATTAAAGAAGGTGGAGAGTGTGACATATTATTCTGGAATGAAAGGGCAATGTCAGTTGATCTACCTCCCAAGATTAATCTTAAAGTAGTTGATTGCGATCCAGGAGTAAAAGGAAACACTGCAAGTAATTATTTAAAATCAGCCGTAATGGAAAATGGATTGACCGTTAAGGTTCCGTTATTCATCAAAATTGGCGAAACAATAAGAGTTGATACAAGATCAGGAGATTATGTAGAGCGCGCCAAGAACAACTAGAATTTGAGTAAATAATCCCCAAAAAACGTTTGCGTTAGATTGAATTGATCTTTGAAATCTCAGTATTGCATCCAAGTGTTTATTTCTCCATCCCCACAAAAAATATGGACCTTCTGCCACATCTGGGAGTATTGACATAAATGATGCAAGATAAACGTAAGGATTCGTTTTTGCAACAAATATAGTAAGTATTATTGCCAAAACTATATCTATTCCAATTATACGTAATGTTCGGTTTGTAAGCTTACCGTATTTTTTCATCTCTGTGTTTATATGTGGATTCCAATGTGGAACCGTATCAAGTAAAAAATGACTAGCAAAAGCTAGTGGAATTGAGATTAATGGGTTAGGAACCGCAACGGCAATTGCCATCCCTAGAGCTACGTGTGGTGTTTCAAGCATTGTTATTAGTATGATATTATGTTTGCAATGGTAATTGCAAATGTTTTGGGTATTTTTATACTTTTTTATCTCCTGTGGCGTACTTTAAAGGATGATTATCATTATGAAAAAATTTTTAATTTAGCCTTTGCAATATTGTTTGGGTTTATAGTAGGATCAATTATTTCAAAGTATGTATTGAGTGATTATTGGTTTTGGTTGTCATTTGGATGTATTCTGTTAGGTTTTTTTGTTGCAATAATTAGACAAAGATTAAAATTTTATGAAACATTTGAAGCTTTGGTTGTTGGAGTGCTACCTTGGATAAGTATTGTGTTTCTTGTTGATTCAATTAATAATTCTAGTTTGTCATCGTTTATCACTTTTTGGATTGGTTCGATTTGTTTTGCCTTGTTTTTCTTTTTTAAATCATATTACAGAACTTTTACTTGGTATAAATCAGGCAGGGTTGGTTTTGCTGGAATATTGACTGCAACAATATTCTTCTTGGCTAGAACGGCGACTAATCATGAACCATATTTATCAGGATCTGTTGCATTATTACTTTTTCTGGTACTATATAAACTATCAAAGAATGAAAATTAATTCAAAATTACAATTTCCTAAGAATTTAATTAAACCAGTAAAAGATTTTTTGGTTAATAAATTGAACGCATTACGAATAAATCGAAAAAAGATTTTAACAGAAGATCCTTTTAATGATAAAACGAGAGATCTAAACAATGCTGCAACCGATACTGAAGCTGAAGAGCAATTTGGTCATGCAAGGGTTTTGGCAATTAAATCAGAGCTAAATTTAAAGGCCAAACAAATTAAGAGGGCTTTGAAAATAGTTAAAAAAGGTAAATATGGTATATGCGAGGATTGTGGAAACATGATTGATACTGATAGGCTTGCAGTATTTCCTGAAGCTACTAAATGTATCAAATGTGAGAAAAAAAGAGAGAAATGAACCCCAAATTAATTTATGAAGACGATAGTTTTTTTGTTGCAGAAAAGCCTTCAGGCTGGATAACTGACTCCGCTAACACAACAAAAAATCAACCTGTGTTGCAAAAATGGATCGCGGAGAATTTACAATTTACAATTAACAATTTTCAATATAGGAACGGAATCGTTCATAGATTAGACAAAGAGACTTCTGGAATATTACTTGTTGCTAAGACAAAAGAGTCGTTTGAAGAGTTGCAAAGGCAATTTAAAGAGCGTTTAGTTCATAAAACGTATATTGCCTTAGTTCATGGGAACGTCGAACGTTCTGAGGGTACTATTAATGAGCCTGTCGGAAGACTCCCATGGAGAAGGGATAGGTTTGGGGTATTGCCAAATGGTCGTGAAGCAGTTACTAAGTATGTAATTATTGATTCATATAACTTAGATCAGATGACCTATAGCCTATTGAGACTTATGCCTCAAACCGGTAGAACGCATCAAATTAGAATTCATTTGAAGCATATCGGACACCCAATTGTTGCTGATGAATTTTATGCTGGACGCAAGACGGCGCGTCACGACAGAAAATGGTGTCCGAGGTTATTTTTACATGCAAGTGAAATAAAGTTTTTTCATCCTGAGACTAAAAAAGTGATAAGTTTTAAATCAGAATTAACTAGCGACCTTGATCAAGCACTAGCAAAACTATCGCATTTATCTTAAGATAATATGGTATGAATGTCTCGTATATCTTGGGATTATTTTTGGTTTTTTTGGTTGCACTCATTGGTGGATTTGTTGCCAAAAAACTAAAATTTCAGCCAATCATTGGTTATATAATTGCAGGAATAGTATCAAGCGCAATTCTTCCGATTGAAAAAACTAGAGTGCAGGAGTTGGCAGAGTTTGGATCAATCCTTTTACTTTTTTCGATTGGCCTTGAGCTTTCAATAGAGCAATTTAGATCTTTTTTTAGAAGAGTCTTGGTATCGTCCACAATTCAAATAATAATTGTTTCAATTATTTTATTTTTTGTTCTAAAGCTATTTACAGTTTCAAATGTAACGGCGCTTGTCCTTTCTTTAGGTTTTTCACTATCTTCTACAGCTGTTGTTGTAAAAATGTTATTTGATAGAGGAGAAAGTGAAACAATTCATGGAAAAATAATGACTGCTTGGGTACTTGTGCAAGATTTGGCAGTTGTCCCAATTATGATTATCTTGCCACTTTTTGCTTCAGGTGCTGAAAATATTTGGTTAACAAGCTCAATTGCAATTATCAAGGCACTCTCGGTTATAGTAGTCGCCTTTATTTTAGGTAAAAGTGTGGTTCCTTATCTTATTCACAAAGTAGCAGAAATGAATTCAAGGGAATTATTACTATTAACTGCTGTTTCATTAGCTGTTGGTACTGCAGCGGGTGTTGCATATCTTGGTATTTCTCCTGCGCTTGGAGCTTTCATTGCTGGTTTTGTCATTTCTGAATCGCAAGAGAATCATGCTGTTTTTACTGAAACCAGACCTCTCCGCGATTTATTCGTTGCTTTATTTTTTGTAACTCTAGGATTTTTTATAACCCCTCAATTAATAATTGCGAACATAGGTAAGATTGTTCTGATTTCAGCCATCTTAATGGTGATTAAATTTTTGGTAACAATATTTGTTAGTTATTTACTTAAATTTAAAGGTAAAACTATGGTTGTAAGTTCTATAGGATTAGCACAAGTAGGAGAATTTGCGTTTATTATTTTTTCATCTGCATCAATTTTGGGAATTATTTCTCCTGAGGACTCTGCTGTTGGAATTGCAATTGGTTTATTAACATTAATAATATCACCATTTTTGTATTCGAAATCTTACATCTTTTGGAAATTTTTGAGGTCAAAATTTAACATATTTTCATCCTTGGATAGGAACTTGCTTGAAGAAACGTCATTTTCAAATCATATTATTATCTTAGGTTATGGCCGTGTTGGGAGCTGGGTAGGTAAAGCGTTAATTGATCAAGCAATTCCGTTTGTTGTTGTTGATTTTAATCAACAAGTTGTTAACGAATGTATAAACTATGGAATTAATGCAATCTATGGTGACCCCTCAGAAAACGAGGTATTAGATGTTGTTAATATTCAGTTAGCTAAGGCGGTAGTTATTGCAATTCCTGATAGAATTTCTCAAGAATCTATTATTACGCATATTCAGACAATTTCTCCAAATACAAGAATTATCTCGAGAGTTCATTTAGATGAGGATTATGAAAAATTAAAAAATCTGAAAGTTGATAAATTGGTTCAACCAGAATTTGAAGCCGCAACATCAATTATTAAAAATATTTTAGTTACAATGGGCAAAGGTAAAGATGAAGTTAATAAATCTATAAAAAGTATAAGATTATCACATGCGAAGATCTAATCACAAGAGAAAACAAAACAGTCGCTGGCCATTAGCTATTGGTTTGTTATTTTTTCTGGCATTCGTATTTTTATCATTTGTTATTTTTAAGGTTTTAACTCTTGATAAATTTGTATATGTAAACAAGACTGAAGTGGGGGATGCGGAAATTATCATAACAGACTCTAGAAACGACAAAATTATTAAATATTTAATTCCGGCAGAAACAGAACTTGTTTCTACAAGAGGATATGGAAAATATAAATTAGAAAGTCTTTGGATTCTTAGCCAAAAAGATGTAATTAAAGGCGGATTGGTTGCAGAGACAATTACTAAAAACTATGCACTACCTATTTATTTGTGGAAAGATGGAAACGATACTAATTTAACATTATTTCAAAGAATAAAAGCATTTACCCTTAAAAGAAAAACGGTTAAATATGATTCCGAATTTAAATCTTTTAAATTGGCAAATTCAATTATAATTAATTTTGTTGAAGACGAATTTACTCAAATAACACCTAAAATTGAAATAGAGGATTTGACAGGTGAACAAAATCTAATTGAAAAAATCTCTAAGATAATTGAGATTACTGGAGGTAAAATTTATTCAAATTCGAAAGGATACAACAAGGATTTGGACTGCGAAATAAGTTCGAAAAAAGCAGAGACATCAAAAATATTTATTAAATTATTTAATTGCCGAAGTAAAATAGATATCTCAATTTCGACGGACGTAAAAATAATATTAGGAGCCAAATTCGCTGAAAGGTTCTAATGTTTCTCGTGGAAATGAGACAACATCTCCTTTAATGAATATTTTTACACAATTTTTGTCTGTAGATTTAACGAAAACTTTATATTTATTTCCGTTTTTAATTAGGATTCTAAGCCTGGCGGATAGATCATCTGCAAGTTTACCGATGTAATTACCATTAAAAGTTGTGACAGAAACCTTATGTGCATGAGGAGTAAGTAAAACCTCATCTCCTGATGATAAAATTGAATACACTTTTTCAGAACCCAAATTAATAAGAGTTGTCAATTTCGTTTTTCCAGATTCTTCGATGAATGATGAAATATCTGAAGCAATTTGTTTTTTTGATGTTGGTTGACGTTGCGAATATTTAGTTAGTGATTTTTTTGCTATATTGTTTTCTGGACTGATTTTAAAAACAGACTTTGATGTTTTTTTTGCTTTGTTTACTTCGCCATTCTCGAAATATGCCCTTGCAAGCCTGTTTAATGCATCGATATCTTCAGAATCTTTCCCTAAAATTAATAGATTTAATTTGATAGCTTCTTTCCAGTTGCATTTAAGTGCGGATTCAATTGATTTCTGGGTTAGGTTTTCATCCATAGTTGCATGATGTATAATTGATATATAGTATGTCAGGACATTCACATTTTGCAACAATTAAAAGACAAAAAGGTTTAAAAGATGCAGCCAAAGGGAATGTTTTTGGTAAGTTATCAAAAAATATTTCAATCGCCATAAAGTCAGGTGGGGGAGTAAGTCCAAATATGAACTTCAAGTTAAGGATAGCCATTGATAAAGCTAAAGAATTCAATATGCCCAAAGATAACATCGATAGAATTTTAAAATCTGCAGAATCCAAAATGGAGAATATAGAAGAGATTACTTATGAAGGTTTCGGTCCATATGGAGTTGCTGTTTTGGTTGATGTTGTTACTGATAATAAAAACAGATCGGCTCAGGAGTTTAAGAATATTTTTGAAAAAGCTGGAGGAAATATTGCAGGTCCTGGAGCAGTTTCTTTTAATTTTGACCATAAGGGATACTTATTAATTGGGAAAACAAACGATGTTGATTCCCAAATGCTTACACTAATTGATTTGGGTGTAGATGATATAGAAGAGATTGATGAAGGTTTAGAAGTCTTGGTAAATTCAGATCAACTAAGTATAGAAAAGAAAAAAATTGAAGAGGCGGGTTTTAGAGTAGCCAGAGCTGAACTTACTATGATACCTAAAAATTATATTGTAATTGAAGGCCCTGATCGTATCGAAAAAATTACCAATTTTCTAGAGTTACTAGAAGATCATGACGATGTACAAAAGGTGTACAGCAACTTTTAAGAATGCTAACAATTTCAAAACGAATAAGGTTTTTAATTTCTTCTATAGTTTTAATAGGGGGATTTATTAGTATTCAATTTTTAGATAACCAATATAGGTTTACCGCAATCGTTTTACTCTCCCTAATTACAGGCTTGTTTTCTACTTGGTCCTTTTATGAAGGACTTGGTCTTGATATGACGCTTTCTTCATTTATTTTACCTATACTTTTTACTTTAGGAGTTGGTATTTTCTGGTTTTTATTGCCTGTAAGCATATATACAAGAATCCCAATAATTATTTTTTTTGCTATTGGTATCTACGTTCTGTTTTCAACTATGAATATTTACACAGTTTCGTCGTCAAAGACAATTGCATTATTGCGTGCGGCCAGAGGCGTCGGATTTGTCTTAACCTTAGTAACCTCATTTCTTTTGTTTGACGCGATCTTATCTATTCGTCAGGCTGCACTAATATCAGCTCCTCTTATATTCATTTCGTCATTCTTATTTTTTTTGCAAGGTTTTTGGTCAATTGAGTTGGGAAAAAAAATTGATAGAAACATAATTAACATGACAATTATATCAAGCCTTATTGTTACAGAATTAGGAATTATAATTTTTTTCTGGCCGGTTACTGTGGTTGTAGGTTCACTTTTTTTAACAAGTGGGGTATACATGCTTTTGGGACTTGGTCAGACCAAACTTGAAGATAGATTGTTTCCAAGCGCGATTCGTGAATATATAACTGTAGGTTTCATTGTGCTTATTGGAATGTTTTTTGCCACACATTGGGGTGGGTGAGAGGGGAGGGAACCAACAGCCGCCCTATAATTATGGGGTATATTTTTCACGACATTGATTGCAGTTTTCACGAGATGATATAGTTTGATGTGGTTGTGGATAACTCTAAAACTAAGGCACTAGGGACTAGGTGTTAGTAACTAGACTAAAATAATTACATAAATTCTCTTAAGCATTCCATACTGTGCCTTTGCAGTTCTCCATATAACATGTTACATAATACTGAATACAATTATTTAGTCGTACAATAATACTTTTACGACGTAGATACTATTGTGGAGAGGAGAGGTGCTTATGCAGTTAATAATTAAAAATTAAAAGTTAAGAATTATTTTCTATACTGTAACAAAGTTTTTTTGTTCTCTTTTACCTATTAACTCTTAACTCTTAACCATTCGAGCCTGTAAGGCCCTCGTGAATCCCCTATATACTATTTTTTGGAGGAGTCCTGTGTTATCCCAAAAATACGACAATAAAGTTAGATGATGAAATTATATGTCTTTGTGTCCAGAAGACCTTTAAAATCGATTATAAGATTGCTTCACTAAAGTTCGCGTTGTTTTTATGTTTAAAAATTGCAAAATTATGAATTGTAATTTTCCCCTTTCAGCAGGGGACTCTCCCCCACTTTTCTTTTCACCCGTGAAAACTTTTGACAAAATATAAAAGCGTATAATAATTTTAAAAGGATATTGACAAGTTTCTTGTTGAAAATCGTATAAGCGATTAATTTCCAGAAAAAGTTTTAGATAAAGGAAGTATTTTAGAATGGGTCGGAAGGAAAACTTTCAAACCAAATTTGAAACCAGTCAAAGAGCTTTTAAAACTTGCAAGGTCTCACCTTGCAATATCACACATATAGTGTCGTACAATCTCTTGACACTCACCCATAAAACCTATATATTAATTTGTAGATGGATTCTGCCACATCAAGAAACTCTGAAATATCAAAGAAAATAGATGAATTCTTAGATTATTTGTCTGTTGAAAAAGGATGTTCCCCTCTTACAATTAGAAATTATAAACACTACTTAAGTAGACTTCTTGAATGGTTAGTTACAAACAAGAAACATACTGATATTAAATCTATAAATCAAGATGTTATTCATGACTTTAGGGCATATTTAGCAAAACTTGGATTAGGCAAAAAGACTCAAGGATATCATGCAATAGCCCTCCGGTCGTTTCTAAAGTGGCTTATTAGGAATGACTACAATGTTATGGCACCTGACAAAATTGAGCTTCCTAAGGTTCCTGATAGACAAGTTAAATTTTTAAATGGTGAACAAGTAGATAGACTTTTAAATGCACCTACAATGTCTGATATCCAAGGCATAAGAGACAAAGCAGTTTTAGAGGTTTTATTCTCAACTGGACTTCGTGTCTCAGAACTAACTAGTTTAAATATTGATAAAATTGATTTTGAAAGACGAGAATTTGGAATTACAGGGAAAGGAGGGAGAGCAAGGGTTGTGTTTTTATCCTCCCGTGCTTGTGAATATCTTAAAAAATATATCTCAGAAAGAAAAGATCATTTTAAACCATTATTTATAAGGCACAAAGGGAAAGTGGATATTACAATGGAGGACAATAAAATGCGCCTTACTCCCCGATCAGTAGAACGTTTGGTCAAAAAGTATGTGCGCAAAATTAAACTTCCAGTCGAAATTACGCCTCATGGGATCCGTCACAGTTTCGCTTCTGATTTATTAAATGCAGGAGCTGATTTAAGAAGCATTCAAGAAATGTTGGGGCATAAAAACATATCAACTACCCAAATATATACTCATGTAACAAACAAACAGCTTCATGATATTCACGAAACCTTCCATGGCAGAGGAAAATAACTATGAATAAGCGAAGTTTGCCACTTAAAAAAATATTGATACCTCTTTTTACAGTTTTGATATTTTTTATTGGAATGGTTTTGGGCGTAGTAGGTTATACAATATTTAACAAAAAAATTTCTAATAAATCAAAAATAGTAACTAACCATCCTCTACCAGTTCTTATTGAAGAAAAAAGAGAAACTACAAAAGATGCCGAGACATTTAATGTCTTATTAACTGGGCATGGTGGTGCAGGGCACTCTGGGGGTGGTTTAATGGATGCAATAATTGTAGTTCATGTTAATGTAACTGATAAAAAGGCTAATTTAATTTCTTTTCCTCGCGATTTTTGGTTTTCTGGTCATAAAATAAATGCAGATCCATCCTTAAAAGATGCATTGACAGGAGTTACTGGTTTGCCTATATCTAACTCTATATCTATTGACTTTATATCTTTTGTGGAAATGATTGATTCACTTAATGGTATAACAGTTGATGTTAAAAAGGCGTATTCAGATAATTTTTACCCCATCAAAGGAAAAGAAAATGAATTATGTGGTATGAGCCCAGAACAGATTGCAGATGTTCATACAAAATATATAGGCTTTGAATTGGAGAAACAATTTACATGTCGGTATGAAAACATATCATATGGTGTAGGGTTAAATGAAATGACGGGAGAGATGGCTTTAAAATATGTTAGAAGTCGTCACGGAGGCAATGATTTTGAAAGATCACGTCATCAATTTGAAGTTTTAAAAGCTATACTTCAGAAGGCAAATATTGCCTCAGTTGAAAAAGCTTTTGAGTTTGTAATTACAAATTTTACAGTTGATGGTGTAACTAAAATGTTGTCAGAAATAGGCAATCCACTTGAGTATTCAATTTCATGTTTGGGTATTTCAGACGAGAATGTATTGATTAATAGCAAGAGCCCGCAAGGTGCTTATATATTAATACCGAAAGAAGGGGTGAATATTAAAGACTATATGAAAGCATCACTGTAACCCGTATCTCAGTTTCTCCTGGAGTTACATTTGCAACTTGGGCTGAATCCCCTACCGCAACAGTCATTTCTTTTGCATACATAATTGGTCTTGGATAATTAACTCCTTGTGACTCTGTAACGTTAATAATTTTTCCCAGTGTAATTCCAGCGGCTTTTGCTAGCCCTTCTGCCTTTTCCTTTGCAAGTTTCACTGCTTCTTCACGGGCTTTTTGGGTGTATTCCTCTTTGGTTTTTTCATTAACCTCAAAAGAAATATTTCCAATAACATTAGCTCCAGATGAAGTAGCATCAGCCAATACGTCGTTGACTACTTCAAAGTCAGTTATTTTGACTTCATAACTTGTTGATATCCTATACCCATTGGTTCACCCTTGGTTTGAGTTAAAACTGAAATTGGAAGACTTGGTCCCCACTTTGAATACACAAACAGAAGCACAAAGAAGATTATAGGAATTATCATAAAAATCGAGATGAAGTTTGTCATTGTAAATAAAACAATTCTCACCCCGCCGTTGCTTGACATATAAGTAGTAGTAGTAGTAGACTAGCCACAGATGAAAGATAAATTTAATGAATTGAAAGCACGTATTGAAGAAGCGGTTCAAAATAGTGAAGAAGGTGGCAGTTTGAATTATCTTGTTAAGCCTATCGCAATAGCAACTGTTGTTGCTTTGGGAATGCAAGCTACACTGTCTAAGGGAGATATGACTCCTGAGGAACTCGAACAAATAATGGAAATCAAAAATAAGGCACTTGAAAGTATTGTATAAAAATTTCCCCTTTTTATCTTAACTTTCTTCTTCCTCATCACCGGTCCTAGAAAGTACTGTTGCTGCGGCGATTGTATCTCCTTTATTTGCAAAGCGCATGATAATAACTCCTTGTGTTGCCCTTCCTAATTGTGGAATATTTTTAACAGGAAGCTTTATTACTTGTCCTTTTTTACTTGTTATTACTAATTGATCAGAATTTTCAGTAACTAAACAGGCACAGGCCAAATCTCCGGTTTTTGCAGTTACCACACAAGCTTTAACTCCCTTTCCTGCTCTTTTTTGAATTGGGAATAGATCAAATCTTGTTCTTTTTCCTAGTCCGTGTATAGAAAGTGTCAATATGTCACGGAATACTTTTTTCCTTTTGTCTTCAGGAACTTCAAGTTTATCTGGGAAAACTTCCATACCAATAAGGTGGTCATCTGCATCAAACTTAACTCCAGTTACTCCTGTAGTAGCTCTTCCCATAGGCCTAACATTTGCTTCAGGGAATCTTATGGACATACCCTTTTTGGTTAAAAGCATTACATTATCGCTTCCGAACGATAAATGTGCAGAAATCAAGCTGTCTGTTCCTTGCAATTTAATAGCAATTAAACCAGATGATCTCAAATTCTCAAATTGTTTTAGTTCTGTCTTTTTAATAACACCTGATGATGTTGCCAAAATTAAGTGCTTTGCTTTCAGATCTTTGTTAACTGGTAGTATTGATTTTATTACTTCTCCTGCTTCAAGATTTAAGAAATTAACTAATGCTTGTCCTTTTGCCTGACGTGAGCTTTCAGGAATTTCAAAAGCCTTTGCACCGAATACACGACCTTTGTTAGTAAAAAATAGTATTTGATCATGAGTTGAGGCTGTTACTAAATGATCTATTTCATCCTCCTCTTTGGTAGTCATTCCAATTACGCCTTTACCACCTCTTCTTTGCGCTTTGTATGTATTTTTTGAAACTCTTTTAATATATCCAGTTTTGGTTACAGTTACTAATACATCTTCTTTGGCTACTAAATCTTCTTCTGAGAACTCTCCTATTTTACCTTTATATATTTTTGTCTTTCTTGAGTCACCAAATTTTTGTTTTAGTTCGGCAAGCTCACTATTAATTATTGTTAGAATTCTTTGTGGATCTTTAAGAATAGCAACTAATTCATCAATCAATTTCTTTAACTCTTGATATTCTTTTTCAATTTTTTCGCGCTCTAAAGCCGCTAATCTTCGAAGCTGCATGTCAAGAATAGCTGTTGCTTGAATTTCAGAGAGCTTAAACCTTTCAATTAAATTATTCTTTGCTTCTTCCTGCGTCTTACTTTCTCTAATTGTTTTAATTACAGCATCCAAATTATCAAGTGCAATTTTTAAGCCCTCTAAAATATGGGATCTTCTTTTTGCTTCAGTTAACTCAAAAATTGTTCTTCTGACTACTACTTTTTGTCTGTGTTTAATATATTCGACTAAAATCTGTTTCAAATTTAATGTATGAGGCGTTCCATCAACAAGTGCAACAAAGTTTGCAGGGAATGTTGTTTGAAGTCTTGTATGTTTATAAATATTATTTAAGACTGATTTTGGTTTGGCATCTTTTTTAAGTTCAATAACTACTCTCATACCATCCTTGTCTGATTCGTCTCTTAAATCTGCAATCCCAACCAATTTCTTTTCCTTTACAAGATCAGCTATTTTTGCAACCATTTCAGCCTTGTTAACCTGATATGGAATCTCTGAAATTATTATCTGTGTTCTTTTTGCATTATCAACAATTTCTGCAATTCCCCGTACTACTATTCGTCCCCTACCTGTTGCATAAACTTCTTTTAGCGAATTCGCATCGTAAATTGCACCTCCTGTTGGAAAATCTGGGCCTGGCAATATATTAGTTATTTCATCAATTGTCGCGTCAGTCTCAAAAGAAATTGATTTTGGATCTACTTCTTCCTGAGTAAAAGACTTTTCCTGCCCTGATGCAATTAAATTAATTTTTTTGATTACAAATTCATTTTCAGTATTATGCACTGTCTCATCCTCGATTGTGACCTTACCTCTATTAATCATCATTGTAATAGCATCAATTACTTCAGATAAGTTATGAGGTGGAATCTTGGTAGCCATACCTACAGCAATCCCCTCAGATCCCATTAAAAGAAGGTTAGGAAGAAGTGCAGGCATAAAAACAGGTTCTTTTAAGGTTGCATCAAAGTTGTCAATATAGTCAACTGTATCTTTTTCAATGTCAGCCAATAAATATTCAGAAATTGCAGATAGTTTGACTTCGGTATACCTCATGGCTGCTGCTGAATCTCCATCAACTGATCCAAAATTACCCTGTCCTTTAACAAGTGGGTAACGCATAGAAAAGTCTTGTGCAAGACGCACCATGGTGTCATAAACTGCAGTATCTCCATGTGGATGGTACTTTCCTAAAACTTCTCCGACGACCTTTGCAGATTTTGTAGATGCACCCGTGTGTTTTAAACCCATTTGGCTCATTGCATACAAAATTCTTCTATGGACCGGTTTTAAACCGTCTTTAACATCAGGGAGGGCACGAGCAACAATGACGCTCATTGCATAATCAACATAAGACTTAGAAAGTTCTGAAGTTATTTCTGTTAATTTTATCTTACCAATTTCCATGCCTAGTCATTCTAGCGTGTTTATTTGCGCCAAGCAAGAGGAAGTCACGTTTTCTTTCTTCGAGGCGGGGTTAGGTATGCGAGTACAATATCGGCTGAATTGTATATAATAGTCGAGACGGAAATATCCTCTAGTGACAACCATTAAAAATTTGTTAAACTGACAATACCCCCTAAAAAAAGTATAATAATCTTCACGATGTATGATGAGGTAATTTTTGATCTTGAAACACAGAAGTTTTTTGATGATATTGATGGCAATGACCCAGCAGATATGGGAGTCTCAATTCTCTCAATGTATGTTAGAACACTTGATGAAACCTTCTGCGAAGTAAAAGGAGAAATGATTTCATTTTTTGAACCCGATCTTTCTAAGGCTTGGGAAATATTTAAAAAAGCTGATAGGATAATAGGGTTCAATTCAAAAAGATTTGATGTTCCAGCACTTAAGAATTATTTGCCTGCTGAGCTTACAAAAATCCCTCACTTGGACATTTTAGAAGTAGTTAGGGCGGTAAATAGTAAAAGAGTTTCTTTGGGAGCCATTGCAAATGGAACTTTAGGAGACCATAAAGCTGATGATCCTGCAAATGCAATCACTTATTGGGCAAAACATGATGAAGAATCTTTAAAAAAATTAAAGTTTTACTGTGAAGAAGATGTAAGGCTTACAAAAGAATTATATGACTATGGACTGAAGTATAAAAAATTAACATTTAAAGATTACTGGAATGATATTAAAACAATTGAAGTTGATTTTAGTTATCCAATTTTAAATAAACCTTCTGAAGAACAAACTAGTCTTTTTTAATTATTTAATGGCACTTTCTAGTGGAGGAACTATCTGTTTCTTTCTTGATACAACACCTGGCAATTTCAAAAAATCTTCGTTAAATTTTCCTCCAAATGCATCTTCAGCTATTTTTTTATGAGAGTCGTCAGTAACAATTAATGTTGCTTCAGAATTTAATATATCTATAACAAAAAAGAAAAAATAATCAGATTTATCTTCGGCTTTCATCTTTATGATCTCTGCCAATAAATCAGCCTTCATATTAAGTGCATTTTGTGGATTTGTTGTTTCAAGAACTGAAATTCTTACCTTTTTACCTCCCAGTGGAAAAATTTTGCTATCGACAGTTAATATATCTTTGGTAGACATCCCAGTTAAGTCTGACTTTGCAGTAAACATTTCACTTGAAAGTTTATCTAGATCCTCATTGTTAATAGCATTTAGTTCCTCTACAGCCTTTTTATCTTCATCTGTTGTGGTCGGACTTGTAAATTTTAAAGTGTCTGAAAGAATGGCACAAAGCATAATTCCAGCAATTTCTTTAGGTAAGTCGTTTACTCCAGCATTTTTCATTATTTGCCAGGCGATTGTTGCAGTACATGCCAAAGGTTTCAGAGTGACTTTTATTGGTTCGTTTGTTGTTATACCTCCAACAAGTTTGTGATGATCAACTATTTCAATAATTTTTGTAGACTCGACCCCTTCAATTAGTTCTTCAGGATTGTTTGTATCAAGTAATATTATTTCATCTCCTTCTGTAAATTTATTTATAACTTCTGGTGTAGGTACTCCGAATTTTTTTAACACAAATTGAGTTTCTTTATTTGGTTCGCCTGCAATTTTAGGAGTAGTTTTAAGATTTAACTTTTTGTTTAAAAACCATGAATATGCAATTGGTGAACAAACTGTGTCAGTATCTGGATTTTTGTGCCCAATTGTTATTTTGCTCATAGTATAAATATTATATATTATATTGACCAAAAATTAAATCAAATGTACTAGCTCGATATACCACAAGGTGTAACCTTACTGTTGCTACCTTACTGTTGCTCAAATTCGTATTCTGGCATGTCCTTTTTGTATTCTTCGACAAATTGTTTATAAGTGTGAATTTTATTATGTTTCATATAAGAACTTTTACCAAATTCATCTAATATGATTTCCTTATTTATCCAAGCGGTGTTTGTGCTTCCGAGATAATCAGAATATGATGAATATTTTCTTGTCAAGTCTTTAGTAATTTTAGATGGATTTCGATGGATGTATTTAGAAATATATAATAAGTGTTCAGTATCAATTACATTTGTAGCTTTATATGTACTTTGAAACAATCCTCCTATACGTTTATGTTTTTTATTAAAATACATTGAATATCGTGTAAATAAAGATTGAGTGAATTTCTTGATTGAGTTTTTGTCAGTCTGTTTTATTAGTAAGTGTAAATGGTTGGGCATTAGACAAAATGCGAGTAGAGTTATCTCTCCGTGATATTTTCCCTGAAGTCCTCTGTACCGCAAGGTTACACCTTGCGGTGATAGATATTCTTTTATGTACGATAAAAAGACATTATAATCTTGATCATCTTCGAAGATGATTCGTTTTTCTACACCACGATTGTAAATATGATAAATGGAGTTTGCAATATAAAACTTGATTAGATTTTTTGAAGGCATAATTTAGTATACAATACAGTAAGGTGTAACCTTGTTGTATTTGTATTTTTCCTGATTTAATTCATATGTAGTTCTACCTTAAAATCGAAAATTGAGGTATAACTTTTACCATGCATGATAGTTAAATATCTAGTGTTGCAAGTTTGGCATGGGTTTGGATGAACTTTTTTCTTGGGGGTACTTCTTCTCCCATTAACATCTCAAACATGTTACTTGCATCTTCCATACTATCAATTGTAACTTGTTTTAGTGTTCTTGTAGTTGGGTCCATAGTAGTTTCCCAAAGTTGTTGTGCATTCATTTCTCCAAGACCTTTATAACGAGAAATAGTGTACTTTTTGTCCCCTATCTTTTTCATCAATTCATCTTTCTCTTCATCATTAAAGACATAATTTGATTCTTTTCCAACAGTTATTTTATAAAGTGGGGGTAGAGCAATATAAAGGTACCCCCTTGTGATAACTTCTGGCATATGGCGATAGAAGAAGGTTAATAAAAGTGTCTTAATATGTTCTCCATCAACGTCAGCATCAGTCATTATTATTACTCTGTGATATCTTATTTTGTCGTAATTTATTGTATCCCCTATTCCAACTCCTAGTGCAATAATTAAATTTTTAATTCCTTCAAACTTTACAATTGTATCAAGTCTTGCTCTTTCTGTATTTAAAATTTTACCTTTTAAAGGCAAAATTGCCTGAAACTTTCGGTCTCTTCCCTGCTTTGCCGACCCACCTGCGGAATCTCCCTCAACTATATAAATTTCTGAAATTGATGCGTCCTTGCTTTGACAATCGGCAAGTTTTCCTGGAAGAGATGCACCATCTAATGCACCTTTACGAAGAACTGCGTCTTTTGCGGCTCGTGCAGCAAGACGAGCTTTTGCGGCAAGTGTTACTTTTTCAATGATTCTTTTAACGTCTTGTGGATGCTCTTCAAAATATTGGTCTAATCCTTCTTTTACACAAACTGCAACAAATCCCTGTACTTCTGGATTATTTAATTTTGCTTTTGTTTGAGATTCAAATTGCAATGTTTCTGAAGGCATTTTGACATAAACTACTGCGGTTAGTCCTTCTTTAAGATCGTCTCCAGTTAATAACATTTCATCTTTTCCATTTTGATTTTTTTTCACATAATCCGTAATCGAGCGAGTTAAAGCAGTCCTAAAACCTGTAACGTGTGTCCCTCCATCAGTTGTATAAATTCCGTTTACAAATCCTTTAACATTTTCATTAAATCCGTCAGTATATTGGATTGCTACCTCACAATTTATATTTCCATCATTCTTATTAACGTATATGGCATCAGACAACACATTTTTACCTCTATTTGAGTGGGCAACTAGGGACTTTATCCCTCCTTCAAAATAAAAACTTGCTTCATCTCCATCTCTTGCATCCTTTAGGTTAAAAGCCAGTTTAGCTATCAAATATGCTCTATCTCTTAGTAAATTTTTAATTTTATTTTTATCAAATGGTATTAAATCTTTTCCGCCCGGGGCGGATCCACCTTGAGTGGAAAATATTTCTGCGTCAGGCATGAAAGTAGTAATTGTTCCTGATTTTTGCAATTTAGGGTCAACTCCCCATTCCTCAAGTTGCTTTTCTGTTGCTTCCCCAACTTTTTTAAGTGGTACCCCCCTTTTGTATTCTTGATAAAAAACTTTTTTATCTCTAATTACACACACTCTAAAATATGATGACAATGCGTTAACAACTGAAGCTCCAACTCCATGAAGTCCTCCAGATACTTTGTATGCTCCCCCACCAAATTTTCCACCTGCATGAAGCTTTGTCATAGTAAGTTCAAGTGCAGAAACACCGCTTTTGTGCATATCGGTTGGAATTCCTCGACCATTATCCCTTATTTCTGCTGACCCATCAGCTTTAATTTGAACCCAAACTTCTGAAGCTGTACCGGCGAAACTTTCATCAACGGAATTATCAATGATTTCACGAAGACACTCATGAAGTCCTCTGCTATCAGTGGAACCAATATACATACCGGGCCTTTTTCGGACAGGCTCAAGGCCTTCTAAAACCGTAATCTGACTTGCATCATATTTGTCTGCCATGGCTCTCCATTCTAACAACTAAATTTGTTAACTGCAACGATACATTTCCATTGGCTTTGAGATTATTAATAGTATTCAAATAATTCTCCATATTTTCAAAAATTTGTTTTTCGTGATCTATATATATTAAATTTTCAATAAATTTTATGGCTTCTTCTCTATCCTTAATATTCAACGCATCTTTATAATTTATGTCCTTGTCATATATCCTATATCCTATATCTTGTGTTCTAACTACTTCGCATCTTGAAACTATTGTAGGCAAGACGTTGCTTAAATTTTCTGCAGTCAATATATAAATGATGTTTTTAGTTGGTTCCTCTAAATTTTTTAAGAATGCATTTGAAGTTTCCGGAGTTGTTGTATCAATATTTTCTATCAAAATTGCAGTTTTTTCAGAGAAACTAAATTTCACAAACTTTTTAAGTTCTCTTGCATCCTCAATTTTTTGTAGTATAAAAGGCACAACTTTTGCATTTTGTTTTTTAGCAAATTGAATTGGATCAGAATTGATTAATAAAAAAGCGTGCATTTAAAAAAATTTTACCATATAATGAATTAATGCCCAATACTGCCACCACTGCCACGGCGCCTTCAGGTAACAATCTTTCTGATGTTTTGGTTTCAATGGGTTCGCTAACTCAAGAACGTGCGGATCAGATTAAAATGGCTGAGGTTCAGTATGGTAGTACACAAGAAGATATAATTAGAAAACAAAATTTAGTCTCAAATGCTGATCTTGTCAAAGCTAAAGCATCACTTTATAATATTCCATATATAGATCTTGCTACATCGCCATCTTCACCCGAAGCAATGTCAGTATTGGCCCAGGAAGTCTCTACCAAATTTAAAGTCTTCCCTGTCGCGGTTGATAAAACAGGAAAAACAATAACACTTGCAATGGCAGATCCAATGAATCTGACCGCGATAGAATTTGTAGAAAGAAAAACAGGTTTTAGAGTAAAACCAATGGCCGCGGAAGAAGAAAAAATAATGGATGTCATTGTTAATAGATATGCAACATCTCTTTCTCAAGAGGTTACAGAGGCTTTAAAAGATGTAGCTCCTGAAAAAAAATCTACTCAAACAGAGAATTTCAAAATTGGGTTTATTAGAGAAGAAAAAATATCAGAAATTGTAAGTCATATTTTAGAGTTTGCTGTCAAATCAAGATCTTCAGATATTCATATTGAGCCAGAAGAAAGAGCAACAAGAGTTAGATATAGAATCGATGGAATATTAGTTGAAAAATTAACTATTCCACATGAGCTTCACGAATCATTGATTTCAAGGATTAAAATTCTTGCTGGTATGAAAATAGATGAAAGAAGAATACCTCAAGATGGAAGATTTAATTTTAAAGCAGATGATCAGGATACTGATCTTCGTGTCTCCTCTCTTCCTACTGCTTGGGGAGAAAAGATTGTCATGCGTTTACTTAAAAAAACAGGAGGTGTTCCTGACCTTCCCACTTTGGGGCTTCGTGGAAAAGCTTTAAAAAATTTACAAGATGCTATTTTAAGGCCTCATGGAATTATTTTAATTTGTGGACCTACTGGGTCAGGTAAAACCACAACGCTTTATTCTATTATCTCAAAAATTAACACTCCGAAGGTAAATATAGTTACTTTAGAGGATCCTATTGAATACAAAATGGTTGGTGTAAATCAAGTGCAGATTAATACCGCAGTTGGACTTACTTTTGCTTCAGGCTTAAAATCATTTTTACGACAAGATCCTAATATTATTCTTGTTGGAGAAATTAGAGACAAAGAAACAGCAGATTTGGCTGTCCAAGCATCATTAACTGGTCATTTGGTGTTTTCTACACTTCATACAAATAATGCTGCTGGATCACTTCCCCGTATGCTTGATATGGGAGCTGAACCATATCTTCTCACTTCATCAATGACAGCTATTATGGCACAAAGAGTTGCCAGGAAAGTCCATCAGGATTGTAAAGAGAGTTATGTTCCTGATCCAAAAATTACTGATGAAATAAAAACAGTATTAGGACCACTTTGGCCTAAAGATAATGATGGAAAATTGTATAAGGGAAAAGGTTGTCAGGAATGTGGGAACTCAGGCTATTATGGGCGCGTTGGTCTTTTTGAAGTTTTGCCTGTAACTGATGCAATTGGTAGAATGATACTTGAGAGATCAACTTCGACAGACATTGAAAATAAGGCAAAAGAAGAAGGTATGATAACCTTAAAACAAGATGGGTACTTGAAAGTTCTGGAAGGAGAAACTACTATTGAAGAGGTATTAAGAGTTGCTCAAGAATAACGGGATATGATAAGCATAGCTTGTCATAATTTTTCAAATTATGATTGATACAAAAAATCTACTACAACAAACGATTGATTTAAAAGCATCTGATTTGCATATGGTTGTTGGAGTTCCCCCTACTCTTAGGATTGAAGGTGAACTTAAATCGCTTGTTGACTCAGGCATTTTAACTCCAGAAATTATAAATGAAGGACTTAAACAAATTTTAACCGGAGAACAATTTGAAAGGCTTACTGTAAACAAGGAGATTGACTTCTCGTTGTCTTTTTCAGAAAAAGCAAGATTTAGGGTGAATGCATATACTCAAAAAGGATCACTTGCTGTTGCTTTCAGAAGAATTCCTCTTGAAATTCCAACTCTTGATAGTCTAAAGTTGCCCAAAATTACACGTAGCTTTACTACATTACGCCAAGGGTTGATTTTAGTTACAGGTCCTACTGGACACGGTAAATCAACAACATTGGCAGCAGTTATTGATGAAATTAATAAAAATAGAGCTTGTCATATTGTTACTATTGAAGATCCAATTGAGTTTGTATTTAAACCGATAAAGTCTATAATTTCGCAACGAGAGATGCGCTCCGACACTCATTCATGGCAAGTAGCACTTCGTTCCGTACTACGAGAAGACCCCGATGTGGTATTGGTTGGAGAAATGAGAGATTTCGAAACTATTTCGGCTGCAATGACAATAGCTGAAACAGGTCATCTTGTTTTTGGAACACTTCATACAAATTCAGCAGCGCAAACCATCGATAGAATTGTTGATGTTTTCCCAGAAGATCAACAGAATCAAATTAGATTGCAATTATCATCAGTTTTAGAGGCAGTTTTTTCTCAAAGACTTATTTCAGCAACAGCAGGAGGAAGAGTTGTTGCTCACGAAGTAATGCTCGGAACAAATGCAATTAAAACTTCAATTCGAGAAGGTAAAACTCATCAAATAGAATCAATTATTCAGACTTCGCTTGAAGCGGGAATGTCTACTCTTGAATATTCTCTTGCAAACTTAGTTAAAGCAGGTGAAGTTACGTTAGAAACAGCACAAGAATGGACAGTTAGGCCAGATGAATTAAGTAGATTAGTAAGGGGGTCTTGATGTGAAAAGATTTGTCTTCAAAGCAAAAAACAAAGCAGGAGAACCTGTTAAGGGCGAGGTTGAGGCAGTAGATGAAGTAAATGCAGCTAAGTTGGTCAGGGGAAAAGGTCTTCTTGTTTTGTCCATCAAACTTGTTTTTGAAAACCCAATTACTTTCATTAAAAATTTGAAAGATAGAATTACTCCGTCTGATGTAGCGACATTTACTAGACAGTTTGCCACAATGGTAGCTGCAGGACTTCCAGTAACAGAGTCCCTTTTAATTTTAAGATCACAAGCAAAAGGTTCAATGGGAAAGGTAGTTTCTCAAATACTTTCTGATGTAGAGGGTGGCGAATCAATGTCAAAAGCCTTTATGAAACACCCCAAAGTTTTTTCTCCAACATATATTGCTTTAGTAAAATCTGGTGAGGCGGGAGGAGTTTTGGATACTGTTTTAGTTAGACTTGCTGATGATCTTGAAAAGCAACAAGAGTTTAAAGGTAGGGTTAAAGGAGCCTTAATTTACCCAGAAATTATAATTACAGGTATGATAATTGTTGCTGCGATTATGATGATTTTTGTTGTTCCTAAATTAACTTCATTATATGGAGAATTTAATGCAGAACTTCCACTCCCTACTAGAATATTAATGGGAATATCTGATGCAGTAATCAAATTCTGGCCAGTTACTTTAGCATTATTGATTGGAAGTTTTTATGGATTTAAAGCATATAGAAAAACAATTGAAGGTAGACTTAAGACTGATGAGTTGATATATAAAATTCCAATAGTTGGGCCACTTCAAAAACAGGTCGCCCTAACAGAATTAACAAGTACCCTAGCTTTAATGACAGGAGCTGGAGTTTCAATTTTGGAAGGATTAAATATCACTTCTGGAGTTGTTGATAATGTTACAATTTCTAACGCATTAAAAGATGTTTCGACTCAAGTTGAAAAAGGTTTTCCTGTTTCCTTTGCTTTTGCAAAACATCCTGATGTTTTTCCTTTTATACTTTCTCAAATGATTGCAGTTGGTGAAGAAACAGGAAAAATGGAAGAAGTTCTTTCAAAAGTAAGTCATGTTTTTGAGGTTGAATCCGACCAAAAGGTTAAAAGTTTAACTGCTGCTATTGAACCAATTGTTATGGTAATTTTAGGATTGGGAGTAGGATTTTTGGTCATTGCAATAATCCTCCCAATTTACAACTTGACAAGTCAATTTTAAGAGTTTAATGTTAATATATATTATATGAATATACGTAAGAATTATGGTTTTACTCTTGTAGAACTTTTGATAGTTATTGGTCTTCTTGGAGCAATTGCCTTAATAGTCATTTCTGCAATTAATCCTATTGAACAAGCAAACCGTGCAAGAGATACTAAATACAAGGCTGACTCTGGTCAATTGGTTTCTGCAATAGATAGATATTTTGTTGGTCAGTCAGCTTTTCCTTGGACAACTTTCGATTCCACAAGTTATCCATCTGCTGATACTGCCGTGACTTTTGCTAATGCTCAACTTGAGATGTATGGTTTGTGTTCATCCTTAGGATGTACTGGTACTGGTCCAACGTACGATGGAGTACTTATTGCTAACAATGAGCTTAAAACTGAGTTTAGGTCAAGAGATTTTGTTAAGGGTACACCGACTGTCCCAAATCAAATTTGGATAGGTAAGGCTACAGGTTCATCAGAATCTACTTATGCCTGTTTTGTTCCATTATCAAAGTCGATTCGTGATAAGGCTTGTACAGATGGTAAAGTATATACTTTGTCTGGAAGTACCAGAACTCCAGTTACGGCCGGTGATCCAACTTGTGCAGGCAGTCATGCAAATTGGTCAAATTCACCATATCAGTATGTTTGTCTTCCTGAGTAGTTTGTTTCTTCTAGGCTTAATTATTGGATCTTTTATTTCTGCTTTTACCTATAGAATTCCGCGTAATCTTGGATTTGTTAAAGGCCGATCGTTTTGTGATTCATGCAAAAAGAATTTGTTTTGGTATGACAACATTCCTCTACTCTCGTTTTTATATTACAGAGGAAAATCGCGGTGCTGTGGCAAAAGAATTTCTATTCGTTACCCAGTCATCGAGTTACTTTCTGCACTTGGTGCAGTTTTAATATTCTATTTTTTTGGAAATTCGATTTTTCAATTTGCTATATGCTATATGCTTTATGCTGTAAGTTTATGTATTTTAATAACAGACATAGAGCATCAAATAATCCCCGACGAATTATCTTGGCTTGTTCTGTTGTTGGGTTTGTTAACTCTTAATTCTTCATTTTTATTTATTAATTTATTTTCTGGTTTTTTGTTTGCATTTTTACTATTATTTTTACACTTAATTACAAAGGGGCGTGGAATGGGCTTGGGGGACGTCAAACTTGCAATTCCTCTTGGTTTAATGCTCGGTTTAGAGAAAGGCGTTGTTTGGTTAACAACGTCTTTCATAATAGGTGGAATAGTCGCTTCCATACTGTTATTATTAAAAAGAGCTAAGTTGAAAACTGAAATTCCTTTTGGACCATTTTTAATATTAGCTTTTTGGATCGTATTATTAGTATATAGATGAAGACAAAAAAGGCTTTTACCCTAACTGAATTATTGATTGTAATTGGAATTATTGGGCTTCTCGGGGTACTTATCACAGCTTACTTAAGATCACAAGTTTTTAAGGCAAATGATGCTAGGAGAAAAGCTGAAATCAAAAGAATTGGAATTGCTGTTGAAGAGTATGAAAAAGATAATGATTGCTACCCTACTACTGTAACTTGTACGGCAAATACTAGCCTTCGCCCCTATCTTGATTCTATTCCTTGTGATCCAGTAAGTAAAAGTCCTTATTATTATGAACATGATGGCACGAGCTGTCCTAAGTGGTACCGGCTATATGCAGATTTAGAAAACGAAAAGGATAATGATTATCAAGCCGGAATAGGATTAGATTCTGCATATAGTTATTATCAATCTAGCCCAAATGCTCCAGCTTTAGAATTAACCCCTCCAGTAGGGGGCGATGCTTTTTATGGGTGCTTTAGTGGAGTTTGTACGCCAATTTCAGGACCAGAAGCGTGCCCTAATTATAATGTATCTAATAGAGACGATTGCTATGGTAATTGTGGAACACCATCATCACCGTCAAATGAATGTATACCTTAATAATGAATAAATTTTCAAAAACAGAAACAAAATCAATAATAATTATTTTTTTAATACTTTTTTTTGTAACTGGAATTAATATTTTAGCTTCATTAAGGCGTGGCAGAGATTCAATTCGTAAAAATGATATTTCTGCCATAGAAAATTCACTTGATACATATCTACAAAAATATAAAATTTATCCTCTTTCGTCTGACGACGGCAAAATTATTGGATGTTTTGAAAGTGGTGCTGTAATTGATGAAATATCAGGAAATCCAGTGAATGCAATTGTCTGTGATTGGGGCAAATCTAAGTTTGAAGGAGAAAATTTTATGCCTCAAGATCCATCATTTAAAAAAGGGGCAAGTTATTACTATGTATCAAACGGTAGAAAATATAAATTCTATATTTCACTTGAAGGCAAAAATGAAGCTGAATATACTCCTTCAATAGTTTTAATGAACTTGCATTGTGGTACAAAAATATGTAATTATGGTAAAGGGAATTAATATGCCTGAAATTCAATCTAAAGATTATAAAGGTTTTACACTTGTTGAATTATTAATAGTAATGTCTATTATTGGTGTTTTGGCTGCAATTGGTTTGGGAAGTTTTACCACTGCTCAAATGAGAGGCAGAGATGCTGAGAGGAAATCAGATTTAAAACAAATTTCTCACGCGCTTGAACTTTATTATTCAGATTATGGTAAATATCCTAATGTAAATCAAATTAGCTGGGGATCTACATTTGAAGATGCAAAAGGTACTATTTATTTTAAGACTTTACCAAGTGATCCTGTAACAACTCAATCTTATACATATCTGTTGCCAGATTCACCTACCAATCAAAAATATCAGCTTTTTGCTCATTTAGAAAATACCCAAGATAAAGATTGTATAAATAATAATTGTGCACAGGATCCAAATTTTGCAGTAACATCAGCCAACACAAATGCTAGTGAATAGTATATAGTATTATTATGAAGAAAGGGTTTACACTAATTGAACTTTTAGTAGTAGTTTCGTTAATTGGAATATTGGCTACGCTTGTTATTGCTAATATGAATGCTGCTAGAGAACGTGCAAGAGATGCTACTAGAAAATCAGATTTAAGAAATATTCAAACAGCTTTAAGACTTTATTACAATGATAATGGAGGTTATCCTATTACCTCTGCCCTACCTGCTTGGGGATCTGCTTGGACACCATACATGAACATCTTGCCTGCAGATCCATTATCATCTCAGGGTTATTCCTATAATAGTGTTGCTGGTAGTGATGATTACACACTTTATGCTTGTTTGGAAAACGTGTCTGATGATAAATGCATTGATGTTGCAAGTTCAGTTTGTACTAGTTTATGTAAATATGAAGTCAAACCTTAATTCTGCTTTTACTTTGATTGAAATGTTAGTTGTAATATCACTTATTGGTATTCTGGCAACACTTGCTTTAGTGTCTTTTGGTGGAGCACAAAAACAAGCTCGTGACACGACAAGAAAATCAGATTTAAAACAATATCAAACATCTGTGGAAGGATATGCAAGTCGTAATAATGGCATCTACCCTATTTACGCAACCGCTACAACAATACCATCATCAGGTGGTTTTTGCACTTTATTAAATATCGGAACTTGTCCTCTTGATCCTAAAAATATTTCTCCATATTTGTATAAATATATAAGTGATGCAAATGGAACAAACTATGTTCTTTGGGGAGGGCTTGAAAACAAAACACCAACTGTTTATTTGGTAATTTGTTCAAATGGAAAAATTGGAGAAAGTGCATCTGCACCAAGTTCAGCAACATGTCCTATATGAAAAAAGGTTTTACTTTGATTGAATTATTAGTTGTGATATCCATAATAGGAATTCTTGTTGCAGTTTCTATTTTTGGATTATCTGGAGCACGTGAGTCGTCAAGAGACGCAAGGCGTAAATCTGATCTTGAATTAGTGAGGTCTGGTCTTGAAATGTATAAGGCTGACTGTAATGTCTATCCTCCTGCACCACTTACGACTTCTTTAGTTGGTAGTGGAACTCCAACGAGCTGTGCCGTTGCTAACACTTATATTTCTACGGTTCCAGTTGATCCAATCTCTGCTTCCAAGTCATATCGTTATAGTACAACCGCTTCTGGATATGAGATATGCGCTTCACTTGAACAACAAGGACTATCTACTGTTACTTGTGGTGGATCATCAAATTGTGGAACTACATGTAACTACAAAATTACAAATCCATGAACAGACCTATTAATGGGTCTTGACAAAAGACCTATTTATAGTAATATATAGGCATGACTACAGTATCAATATCACAATTAAAAGTTAATCCAATGGCAGTTTTCAGCAGTGCTATAGATTTTCCAATTCAAATACAAAATAGAAACAAAACTGCTGGTTATTTTGTCGGGAAGGATTTATTTGAAAAAATGATAAATTATATGGAGGATGTTGAAGATAAAAAAACCATTAAGTCAATTAATCTTGATGACAAAACGGACTTTGAAGATTTTGTTGCAACTCTAGAGATATGATTTATGAAACTTACAATTACTTCACATGCCCAAAAACAATTGAAGAAACTTCCGAAAACTTATCAAATTATAATTACTCAAAAAATTAGGAAATTAATAACAGAGTCAAACTCTGGATCCGAAAAATTAAGCGGATTAAAGAACTACTACAAAAATAGAGTTGGAATATATAGAATAGTATTCGTCAAAAATATAGATGAAATTGAGGTGGTTTTGATTGCTCATCGTAAGGAAATCTATTTGCTTCTAAAAAGAATTATTGGTTAGTAGTATAGTTAGTGTATGAATAGAAACTCCAAGGGTTATACTTTAATCGAATTATTGGTTGTAATTACAATTTCAATAATTGTTTTTGGTGTTGGTCTAGCTGGATATAGAGAATTTTCAAGAAGACAGGCATTAACAGGAATTTTAAAGCAGGTTAAAGCTGACCTTCGGCTTGCTCAACAACTAGCTTTGACTGGTCAAAAACCAGAAACATGTGCAAAACTTATTGGATATACGTTTACAGCAACTAGTTCAAATTATAAAATTATTGCAAGTTGTTCTGGTGGGTCTGTAGAAAATAAAAGTGCCGATATGCCTGTAAACACAACTATTTCAGCTGGAAGCTTAACATTTAAGATTTTGGGACAAGGTACAAGTCTTTCCAGTTCGCTTACCTTTACAATTACCAATTCTGTAGCAGGTACTACTGGAACAGTTATAGTTGGAACTGGAGGAGATATTAACTAAAAATAAGAATTATGAATTATGAAATAAGAAATGATGCTGGGCAGAGTATGTTTGAGGTAGTAATTGCAATATTTATTATTGCAATGATTATTGTGGGGGTTGTTTCACTTACCACAATTTCAGTTTCTAATTCAGTTTTTTCTCGTAATAAAACTTTGGCAGGAAAATATTCACAAGAAGCAATTGAGTGGTTAAGAAGTCAAAGAGAAGCAAATTTTACAACATTCAAAACAAATGCAGTTGGAACTCGTTGTTTAAATACACTTACTTTTACGGCTCCGCCATGTCAATTTATAAACACCATTTTCAAAAGACAGGTTACTTTTACAACCACCACAAACCCTACTATTATAAAGGCTGAAGTAATTACGTCCTGGACTGATTCAAAAGGAACACATCAGGCAGTATCGACAACAGAATTTACAGATATCAGAGAGAAATAATTAAGAGTTAAGAAATAAAAATTAATATATAAGCAAAGCTTGTTAGAATATCATGAAAATTAGATACACAAAAAAGGGATTCTCTCTCATTGAAATGATGATTACAATTTCTATTTTTGCTGTGATTGGAGTTTTGGTAACATCATCTATGGCCTTGACTCTTAGAAGTAGTAAAAAAAGTGATTCTTTGGTTCGTGTCCGAGAAAGTCTTAATTATTCTTTATCAAGTCTTGAAAGGCAAATTAGAAATTCAGAAAAAATTACATCAACCTGTGCCATTACAGGTACAACATCAACCTCTATTTCTTATATTTCAATTGAAGGGATAACTACACAATTTGAATGTAAAACACCAGGGGCATTAGGTTATATTGCCTCAGGTTCTGCATCGTTGAGGCTTACTCCATCCGATATATCAATCACCTCTTGTTCATTCACCTGTACTCAAGCAGTAAACTCCCCTGCTATCATAAAGGTAAATGTGACGGCAGAAGATAACACTTCAACTTCTACAGAAAAAGGATCTGTTTCAACCACTATGGAAATAATTACAAGAAATTATTAAATTAAGGTGCCACTTCTGCCCACCTTTGTCCTCTGAAGCCAAGTTTGTTTAAATCAAATTTAATATTTTAAGACTTTCGACAACAGAAGAGTTTTGGGTATTTACTAAATTAACCCTATCCATGTATGACTTAAAAATTGGTGTTAAAAATTCATCAGCCCATGATGGTGTTAAAACTTCAACCCCATCAAAGTCAATTTCAATTTTTTCATCAGCTTTCACATCTCGTAAGGTTGAATTGAAGGCAAGAAAAGCTTCTTTTCCAGCTGGGCGTGAAATTAATGTTGTTCCAAATTTATTTAAATAAATTACCATATACTTAGTATTGTATAACAGCCAAACAGCCGTGCATAGATTCATCTGCTTCTTCAATTATTACATCAATATCGTTTTGATTAAGATTTAAAACAGCATTTCCAGTTTGGAAAAATAAAGTGATTGGATTTTTAATTACAACATTTCTAACAAACTTTAAACCATTCCCCCTACTTTCTGGGGCTCTTCCGGAAACTATTTCTGTAAAGGCAACCCTTAAGGCTTCTTTATGGTTACTTAATTCTGGAAGAATTTTTCTCAAAGTAGATAATATACCAAGCCCTCTATCTGCAAGTACAACTTTTTTTTGAGATAAAGAATATCCAAAATACACTCCTAAAATATCTGGCCAATTACCCAAATTATGATCAAACGAATTATTTCCAATCTCTCCAATAATTGCAGAGATTAAAGATGCAAAATTCATGTCTATATTTTTAACTAAATCTGATTGAAAATGTTCCAATCTGGCCTGGAAGATGTCACGAGTTTTGCAAAAATACTCCGACTGGGGTTCGTATCCTAAATCACTCAGAGCCCACTTTCGTGCAATTGCTAGTTGGTCATTTAAATATAAATCAATATCTGACTTTTTGTAGTATCTTTTACCTTTTGTTCCTATACGTACAGAATTAAATTTTCCACTATTATCCCATCTTCGTAATGTATCGATAGAAATACCTAATAATTTTGCTGTTTTTCCAATTGAGATTAATTCTTTATCCATATGTATATTATATACTATCTATGCAAATCTATGCAAATTTTTTCAAATCTATGCATTATGGTGCCACTTCTGCCCATCTTTGTCCTCTGTAGCCCAGTTTCTCTGGGAATAATGCTATTTGATCAGGTGACATATTAAATCAGTTTTTAGAGATTAAGGTCAAACTATGTTAAAATCACGCCAATATGATATTTTTAAACACAATTCTCGGTAGCTTTGTATATTTGCTTTTAATAACCATATTTATTAGGTCCTTTTCAAATCTAAAGGATTTAATTTCAAACATTAAATGGGTAATTGATAACAACTTGTTACTTAAAAAGATTATGAGCAAAAATACTGGTGAAAAATACATTATATGTATCCCAATGTTAAGGGAACAACGAATAGTATCTGAGACACTCAAATATTTTAGCAATCTTAATTACCCTGCAAATATGTTTCGAATTGTAGTTGTAACAACAAACAAGGAAACTTACGACAAAAAATCGAAATCTATATTACTAAATAAACTCGCCAAAGATATTTCACTTGGAAAACAATTAGAAAAAATTAGAACTAAATACTTTGGTTTATTTCCAATAGATTTACTAAACAAAATATACCTAGATTATCGATTAAAAGATACCTCAATAATTCTTATAAACATCAAAAAAATATATAGGAATATTCCTACAACTTTTGAATTAGCTACAAAAGAAGCAGATATAATAAATTCACAATTTAAACAAAAAATAGTAACTGTCATAAATTATCCTAACAGATATGGTGTAATGGGTCATCAAATTAATTATGTAATTAAAAAATTAGGAACAAATAATCGATATAATAATTCTATTTTCGCAGTATATAACGCTGATTCACGCCCCAATTTAGATACCTTGAAATTTGTTACAGCTACATTACAAGAATTTGAGATAAAAACAGGGTTTAAACCTAACATCGTACAGCAATCTTCGCTATTTACTTTAAATTATAATAAATATCCTAAAACTATTACTGGGTATATTTTAAAATCTGCATTGTTGTTTCAAACAAAGTGGACATTAGTACGTGAACTAAGTCGTTTTCGCGCTCAGTCTTTTAGTTCAGTTCATTATAAAAATAGTTTCGTATCAAAACTATTTAATACTAAAATTTCACATTGTGTGGGACATGGATTATTTGTACGATTTGGAATATTAAAAAATGAATATCTTCCAACGGAAACAATAAATGAAGATTTGCCTTTTGGTTATTACCAATGTTGCAAGGGAGAACCGATATTACCACTACCAATTTTAGAAAATTCAGAATCTCCTGAATCGATTTCTAGTCTAATAAATCAAAAACGTTTTTGGTTCTCACCTTATTTAGAGTATCTTAGTTGTAGAAGAAGAGTATTACAGAACAAGAAATATCGGTCAAGAATTGAGGTTGAAGTACTTACTGCTCAGGCGGAATTTACAGGTGTTATCTGGCTATTACAATCTTTTATCCTATTTGCTCCGTTAATCATCAGTATTTATTTACAAAGTAATATATTAATTGTCGTTTGGACAATCGGGATTGTATTATATTGGTTCATACCAATAGCTATAATTTATGTAAACTTAAGTAAATTAGAAAAAATTGCAGGCAAATCAACTTCAAAGATTAGTTTATTGGATTATCTTTTATCATCATTTGCAGGACTTTATATTATTTTAACTCATTCTATTGGACCAATTCTATGTATAAAAGATTTTGTTTTGGCAAAGCTTATTAATAAGCCAATAATCAAATTAAAAACAGAAAGATGATAGATAGCGAAAATAAAATTGGGGCAATTGAGGGCAATTCATTTAGTGGTAAAACTGCCTTGGTAAAAAAACTTGAATCTGATTATGGTTTTTTTGTCGTATGGGAACCAAGTACTTATACAAGAAGCTTCCCAAGTTTTCCCCCAGAGTCATATTCTGAAGCGAAAAAAGCTATTAATATTTTTGTCGAAATAGAGAAGAAAAGGTCAATAGATGCAATAAACCTTGCTAAGAATAATAATTATGTTGTTATGGATCGGTCATTATGGACTTACCCAGCCTTTCAGTATGTTGTAATGAAAACAATGCCTGATGTTCCAAACTCTTATTTGTATAGTCTTGATGTTTTACAAGAAAATGTTTCAGATAACGAAATTATTATTCCAAGTTTACTAATAAGTTTAATGCCTAGGGGACAAACAGAATTTGAACGGAGGATAAGCGAGCGAGGACGAGTAGGTATAGATTTTTTAAACGATTGGAATACAACAGTGTTAATGGATCTATTGTATAGGACAGTAATAGACAATGCTTATTGGGCACAAAGTGGAAAATCAATTTCTTCTGCTAAAAAAACTGATGAAATTGCAATTGAAACAAAGAAATTTCTAGAACAATCATATTATTCTATAGATACAAATCAGGCATTTGAAAAATTACGAATTTTAAAATAAAAATATGCATATTGCTTTATTAACACCTGAGTATCCATTAAATAGCAATGAAGTTGGTGGTCTTGGAACTTATACTAGAAAAACTGCACAAGAGTTATTTAAACGAGGGAATAAAGTTTCTATTTTCTGGGAATCAACTGTTAATAGAGTATCAAATGATAATGGGGTTAATGTTTACGAGATTAAATGCCCGCCACTTTATTACGGCTTAAATTCTAAATCTATATTAAAGCAGTTCATACGAGTAGCATATGTTTTGTATTCTGCTTTTAAAGTAAAATATAAAGTATTTCAAATACACAAAAGGTATAAATTAGATATTATTCAATCTCCTAACTATCTTGCTCCAGGCTACTTTCTTAAAAAGAATTCCAAAATTCCTGTAGTTTCACGAGTATCAAGTTACGCACCACTCTACCATTCGGCATACGGTTTATCTCGTACATTTGGTGATTATTTAATTGATTACTTAGAGTTGCAACAAGTTACAACTGCTAAATTTAGTTTTTCACCAAGTTACTTCATGCAAAATGTTTACTTACGATACGAAAATTGTAATTTAGATTTTATTCCTACGCCAGTTGAAATTAATAAACATACTAAAAGTAATATTGCAGTATCTAAAAAAATATTAAGTAAAATATCCTCAAACCAATACCTTTTGTATTTTGGAAGCCTGAGTAGGATAAAAGGTGTAGATCTAATGGCTGATGTAATAAATATAATTGCACCTAAATATCCAAGTTTAAATTTTATATTTGCAGGCAAAGACTATGGATTACACAATAACGAACCTGTTACTGAATTCATATCAAGAAGTTGTTCTTTGTATAGAAAAAGAATTCTATTTTTACCATATCAAAAGCACAACACTTTGTATCCATTAATTAAAAATTCAATTGGGGTAGTATCCCCATCGAGAGTTGATAATTACCCAAACACATGCTTGGAAGCCCAGTCTCTTGGTATTCCAGTAATTGGAACCTCTGATTCTAGTATTGACGAAATAATTATCAACAATAAAACTGGATTTATTGCAAGAAATTCATCTTCAATTGATATTGCAAAGAAAATTGAAAAATTACTTAAATTAAATAAAAAAGAAAGACTTGAAATGAAAAAGAATATAGGTAAAAATATGCTAGCAATACAAAAGGAGGACAGAATTAATCTATTAATAAAATATTATGAAAAAGTCATCGCAAAAAGCAGTGTTTATTGATTGGAATGGTACACTTTCCCCAACTAATTTTTGGTCGCATTTAGAAAAGTCAGAAAAACAAAGTGATCGAGAACTATTTAAACTTTGGGCTGATGCAATGTTTATCAATCACAAGGATTTAATTGTTCCATGGATGAAAGGTGAATATTCAAGCGAAGACATACTTGCGTTGGTATCAAAAACAACTAATACAGATTTTGATACTATTTTAAAGGAATTCATTATTGGTTGTGAACAAATGGAGTACTCCTCTCCAAATATTCCAGTCTTAATTAATAGATTGAAAGATAAATCTGTGATTGTTTCGATTGCTACAAACAATATGGACTCTTTTACAAGGTGGACTGTTCCATATATGAAATTAGATACACTTTTTGATGAAATAATTAACTCTTTTTATTTGAATGCAATGAAGCATGACTTGGACAAAAATGGAAAGGCTATATTTTTTAAGAACTTTTTCAATAAATATAAAATTGAACCCAATAATTGCATTTTCATTGACGACGGCGAAGATAAAATGGGAGTAATTACTAATCTAGGTATTGACTATAGACGGGTAAACGCCAGTAACACTTTGGAACAGGAATTAAAAAATATTTTGGATAGTATGTAATTTATCCGAAGGACCAACTTGTTTATTTTGTTGATGTTAATTTATCCCAAGATTGATTTGTCGGCTCACATTTGTAATCATACTTACCTAATACTAGACCTACTTCACCATAAATAAATCGCCACATATATTTAAGGAACGATTTTGGGTCTAAAGAGATGTGTTTATAAATTACATTAATACGTTCAGGTAATGACCTCATGAAATAATTGTCTGATTCCATAATTGATTTCAACTCAGGATGGAGGTTGAGTAATTGAAGCCTGCCACGAATTGATCGTCTAAATTGATTTAGACTGTCCTTAAAAGTGGTTCTATAGCCCCAAATTAATGCATTCTCAACGACTGCTACCTTTTTATTCTGAGAACGTGCCATTATTCCCAATGCATAATCTTCAACAGCAACAGGCTGTATATTTTCGTGTGCCCAACTTGTTTTAAAGGCCATACACCAACCATACACTGGAATATATTTTGCATCATCATAAATTCCATGTTCTCGCAATAACTTCTCCATTATCCTAAGAGTATTTTTGTGTACTTTTTTTGGAATAGCACTTAAAACTACTGTTTCGTCATTCTCCTTAATAAAGTGCGAATAGGCTTCCTTAAACATATGCATCAATGTGTCAGGCTCTACATAATTATTTGCGTCAACTGAAATTAAAATTTCATGATTACTTAGAATTGCAAGACTGTTTCCCAATTTTAAAGCGTTTGCTTTTCCTTTAGTTTCTGTTTTATATACGCGGTAAATTAACTTTCCTTGTCTTACTTCAAGAAATGTTCTTTCAAGATTAGCATCATTAAAGCCTCGATATTCTGATTCGGGAATATTATGTACCACCACATTGCCAATTCTCTTGAGTAGGTTATTAATAATACCTTCGCTATTATCATCGCAACCGTTTAAAATAAAATTTGTTTGCATATCAACTCCAACTGGAACTTGGGATAAAATTAAAGCACCGACTGAAGACATCAATGACTTTTCTTCGTTATGTATTGGCACAGTCACCGTAAATTTACTATCACTAGTTTTTACTCCAGTCGTATTTTCCCAGTGCCTTGTTAATTTCTTGTGTGGCAAAAGTATTTCCTTATTTGATAATAACAATGTATTTTTATCAACTGATTGTTTTAACCAACCGTCTGGAGCATCAGTTATTAAAAATGCAGGTTTCCACAAGTTTGTTTCAGTTTGCATATTATTTGACCCTTTCTAATAATTTATGTGATCGAATAGAAAATTTATCGACGTTTGTAAGATACGGATATAGAACACCAATTGAATTAAGTAATCCTAATGCACCTGTATATATACTATGAATTCCAGCCTTTTTAATGTTAGGTAATGTTTGAGAGTCATTAGGTTTTATAATCATAATTTTTATTTTATTTAAATTTGATTCTCTATTGCTACTTAAGTCTATTGGTTTATATCCACCAACTTGTTTATCTTGCAAATTTATTTCTTCCTGAAATAAAATATCTAAATTTCTAGGTAATTTTGCAAAGCGATCTATCCAAAGTGTAATTAGGTTTTGCTTTTTAAATTCCAGTGGGCTAAGTTTAGATATTGGAATTATTTTTGACTCTGCAATGTTCTGTGTCCACCAAGCTAGTCGAAGAAAATTAAGACCTTTTTTAATATCGTTATTTTTAAAATAATGCAAAGATTGCTCAATAAAATTAGCTGATGCAGACATTGCTGATTGATGTAATTTCTTCATGTTGTTTTGTATTTCAGTTTGTATCCCAGTAAATCGATCATCAGTATCTACATTAAATTCAGACAGCCTATTTATTGTTTTTAGCACACCTGCCTTAAAAGGATTAAGGTTGGTTATTGTTCTTAAACTATCCACGATATCATTTATAGCCATTTCATTACTAAGTAAACTATTTAACCTAATTAACTCCAAGTCAGCTTTCCAGCTGTTCATATACGTGGGCATATCGATTGAAAAAATTTGAGTTGCTTCGTATTCTGCTTGTGGAAGGCTATGCGCATATAGATGTTTTACGTAATTAAATCTATCTATTAGATGGATATCTTTATTTGTAATAGGCATTGTTGTGTGTAAATTAAAATCTGAATTTACTTGGCCATAACCAGGGCCCATAAAATGTGTTGCGTCAACTTGATATTTAGTATTTTCATTACCGACGTTTGCAACTAAATGAATACTTGCCCTTTTTTCCATAGGTTCCCATACGCTTCGCTGAACAATCTGAGGGTAAATTTGAACATGAGGTAGTAAATAATTAGTAGATTCTTTAAAATATTTGTACGCAGTTGTACAATCTCCTTTTCCCAAATTTTCTTCATCGGAAGTAGGATGGTTATCAACCTCCAAAAGTGCTGGAAGTATGTTTACAACATGACCACAAATATCTTTAAAGACGTTTGACTCACTTTTCATAAATCGCGCTGTGGACTGATTAATAGTAGATAGTATCTCTTTATTCATACATGTACGGTATTATAGGTAGTATTCCGTAGGAGTACAAATTCTCTCGTCAGTATCAAATCTATCACTAGAAATAATTGGAGCTTTACAATTAAAATTAAGGTGCCACTTCTGCCCATCTTTGTCCTCTGTAGCCCAGTTTCTCTGAGAAATTATATTAAATTAAGTTTGGCTAGACGCATCGATTCAGAATGAAAAAATTCTTTTACATCATTCCATGAAACATCAATTAGCATATTTGGAAGTGGATCAGTCTCAGCATCAACAAAATAATCAAAACTTCTTATTAAATGATATAACTTATCTTCTAAATCAGAAAATTTTTGATCATAAAGTTTTAGCATTTCATCAAGTGAGTACGTTTTACTTAAAAAATACAAATCTATAAAATCACGTTTGGTTCCTCTATCTCCTAATGCAGAAACTTTCATCGCTGCAATATCTTTTAAATCTAAAACATTAATCCCCATGAATTCAGTTGTTTTTTCAAGTAGTGGATATTTATAGTAAAATAAACTAAACTTTGTTTCTTCTATCATTCCCCACACAGTTCTCCACGCGACACCATCTTTTTTGAATTCAGATAATTGTTCTAAATCTGCTAACAGTATATTTTCCTCAAGTTCTTCCTGGGTAAAGAAATCTAAATCAACAGAAATTCTATGACCTAATCGAAGTGCAAGCGCAGTACCACCAGCTAAATAAGCATCTTTAACAATTTGCACTTTAGAAACTAACTTGATAGCCCGAACTGTATCGGGGAGTAGTGTTTTTGTAAACATAATATTTTTGATTGATCAAGATTATAGACATGAGACCAGAAATTAGCTGTTTTTTGTGATAAGTCACGGCTATTTATAATTGTATTTTTAATATCTTTTCGAGAATAATTATTAAGAAGCCATTTTACAGAATTAGTGTCACCACGATCTAAAATTCGTTTAATGATGAATTGTGTATTTTTTAAGTTTAATGTTGAAAAATCTATATCCCAAAAAAAAGATTTAAAATCATCTGGAATATTACTATTCATACTCAAATTATAGCACAAAGTGCTGAATCTCATAACATATTTCATGGCGTAGCTGGATCTCATGGTGCCACCTCTGCCCATCTTTGTCCCCTGTATTCCATTTTCGACTATTGGATTCCACTATTTGCGTGGGTTTAATCCAAAACAAATTGTCAAATTGGAACTGATCAAAAATAGGTAGAGATACTAAAAACTTTAAGTCATCACAGACCGCACGGAAGCGGATTCATGTTTTTCCTAAAAAGGAGAACTATGTACAATTTCGGCTCTGGAGATCAAACACCTCCAAATGGTTGCGGTGAAAATCGCTCTACTGACCAAAATGGAATTGAACATGTGACGCGCTGGACTCCTGATTTCCGTCGTTCGGTCAACATCTTGCCTAATGGCCAGATTGAAGATGACCACATCGGCCCAAACGCAGGAATCGGCTACGATCGTCAACCGTTCAGTTCACCATATGATCAGTGGAATCCACGCAATCCTGGTGAATAACCGATAATAATTAAATAGGATGGGAGGAATTTTCTTTCACAAAAAGAACAATTCCTTCCATCCAGCTTTACACATGGTATATAATAAAAGCATGAAAGAGAGTAAATTAAAAGATACCCAATTAAAAATAAAATCAATTCTATATGACTATCTTAAGGAAGGTCATAAGGGATCAACTTCAAAAGTAGAAATTATAAAGAAATCATTTCTATTGCTTCTTAAAGATTATTTTGATGATAAATTAAAAATTAAACCTGATTTGTACATGTTGGAGGGTTTTGCCGGAGATATGTTGTTTGTAGTAAACACACCAGATGAAATTAAATTAACAGATTCTAAATTAGCTGATGCTTTAGATACTGCTTCTGATCTAACCTACCACTACAATGAAGGTAAAAAAAATAGAAATCTAGATCATTATAATGAATTGGTTCAAAATCTTAAGGACTATTTAAATTCAGATAAATCTTCGGGTTTATAATTCATGGTGCCACTTCACTCCATCTTGTAGTTCTAAAACCTAGTTTGTTTGGATATAATCATATTCTAGAAAAAAGAGTCGGTTTTTGTTACAATTTAAGTTGATATGGATGATATTAGAAAATTTATTAAAAATAAACCATATATTATATGGTATAGTAAAAATTACGATGGATTGTCTAAGGAAAGTATCTTGGAGAGTGTATTAAATTATGGTAATTGGAATGATTATCTTTTTATAGAAAACGCTCTTGGAATAAAAAAGGTAAATAGCGTTTTTAGTCACCTAAAAAATCAAAAAAGAATTAATCTTAGGCCTCAAACAATTAATTATTTTTCAAACTATTTTAAAGTATATGCATGAGGAAATTTTAGAGGAAAATCAAAGAAGTCTATTAGCTTTGGTTAGTAAGTTTAGTCCTCAATTTGGTTTGGTGGGCGGTACGGCGATAGCTTTACACTTAGGTCATAGAAGGTCGATTGATTTTGATTTATTTACTGGGAATGATTTTGATACTGATAAAATCAGAACTATAATTAGGCAGACTCATATAATTCAGGAAGTTATAGTTAATAATCCAAATGAGCTCACTATAATTATAGATAATGTAAAAGTGACTTTTTATAAATATCCATTTGATATAAATTTTAGTATGTCGTTTTCGAATATAATTAATATACCCGATTTATTAACTTTGAGTGCAATGAAGGCATTTGCATTGGGTAAACGAGCAAAATGGAAAGATTATGTTGATTTGTATTTTATTTTTAAAGAAATAGATTTTAAAAAAGTGGTTGTCAAGGCTGAAAAATTATTTTTGACTGAATTTAATGAGAAATTATTTAGAGAACAACTTTCCTATTTTAGTGATATTGATCGAACAGAAGATTTAATATATATTAAAGGTTTTGATGTTCCCGACATTGAAATTGAAAAATCATTAATAAATGTTAGTTTACAAAAATAATTTATGGTGCAACTTCACTCCATCTTGTGGTTCTAAAACCTATTAAAAATGTTTTATATTTTTAAGTTGCATTTTCGATCTGAATAGTATAAATTACGCTCATTATGACATGTATATATAGAATAGAGAGTGAAAATCAGAAATCAGAAGTTGGATTCCCTTTTAAGTTTTTACCCACTACCAATTGCGTTGATTGCCAAATTCTTCAAGCTCAGAATGCAAAAGATGCAACTTGTTATAATCCAGAGTTGACAGAAAAAACATGTACAATTTCTCCACAATTAAAAAATACTCCGGCTGAGCAACTTACAAATTTATGATTATGGTGCCACTTCTGCCCATCTTTGTCCCCTGTAGCCAAGTTTACATTTGTAAAGTGATGTACGTAATAGATTGTCAATTTTTCAAAAGCCACTCATATAATGGAATAATTTCAATTTTTTTATCTTCAACAATTATAGAATCTTTATAACTTTGGGTTATAATAATGAGTTTGTTTTTAATATGGTCGTTGTTTTTTTCATGGCACGCATTTATTAATGCTCTGGTTTCTCTTTCTAAGTTATTTTTGTCAAGGTAATAAGAAACCTGTATTAATAAACTCTCGCTTGGCGAGTAAAAGTCAACTTCATATCCTTCTTGCGTTTTGTAATAATACAAACTTTTTTGTTTACGTCTTAGGTTTAAATAAACTATATTTTCAATTAATCGTCCTAAGTTATTTGAAAATGAAAAACCAATTGATTTTGCTAGACCTGTGTCAATTGAATAAACTTTTTTGTTTGCTATTTGCTGTTCTTTTACGGAATACGCATATTTGTTTAATATGAAAAATAACCAACTTGTTTCAAAATAATCAACATAAGCTTTTATAGAGTTTACGCTTCCCAGCATTAAGAGTTTTTTCAATTTGTTAAAGGATATCAGTGAAGAAATATTACTAATTAGGTAAAATGATAATTCTTTTAGCTCCTTTATGTTATCAATTCTGTATCTTGTTGCGATATCTCTGTATAAAACGTCGTCATATAATGTCTTGTGAAGATTTATATCAGGGTATTTGAGGGCGTCAGGAATGCCTCCTGAGGATATGTATTCAGATTGATATTTTAATAACTTTCCTCTTTGTGTTGTTGTCAGAATATCAGTCTTTGAGATTTCAAATTTTCTATATAATAAATATTCTCTAAACGAGAATGGAAAAACCTCTACTTTTAAGTGTCTACCTGTTAGTTTGGTTCCAAGCTCTTGACTTAAAAGCGAGGCATTGGAGCCTGTTATTATAAATTTATATCCTTGGTCGTTAAGTCTTCTAATAAATCTTTCCCACTCTGGAATATTTTGTATTTCGTCAAACAAGAATGTCTTCTTTTCTCCAAACATGCTTATCAATGTTTCGTGTAGCATGTCAAAGTCTTTTACAGTAAGACTTAGTAGACGTTCGTCCTCAAAGTTTACATAATAAAACTTGTTATCTAAATACCTTTTTGCTATTTGAGCTAAAAGTGTGGATTTACCTACTCTTCTTAAACCTGTTATTACTAAAACGTGTGGTGATTTAATGGATTTTGAAATAGTTTTAAGGATCTCTCTCTCAACCCCTAATTCCTTGGAATTAAATAGATCAATTTGCTCTTTTAATATGGATTTTAAGGAATCGTCTGTCATTTGTTTGCTATTATACTATAAATAGTTTTCAGTGTCAATGAGAACTATTTAATATATGTTTTCACCAGTAGTGAATAGAATTGCATAAAATGTAGTCGAATACTATGGTGCCACTTCTGCCCATCTTTGTCCCCTGTAGCCCAGTTTGTCTGGGAATAATGCTATTTGGTCTGGAGCAAATTCAAACAGTTCAGATGGTGTAACAGAATCATCTGACAGGTCTCTACCTAGTGTTATGGTGCCGTAAGACACTACAGATCCTCTGACATGCAACTGACTTCCTCCAATGGCTCCAGAACTTGTATCAAATGTTCCATCACTTAAGTAAATGCCTTCAAGGGTGGGAGTACCTGTAACTCCCGGAGAAACATTAATATTTCCACTAACAAAAACTGCAAAGAAACCAGAATTGTCATTTAAGTTTATTTTTGCATTTATATTTAAATCAGTTCCTGCCCCGTCTAATAATAAAATTACTTTTCTGTTACCAAAATCAAGGTTAGAACTAATAGTAAAATCTGCAGTTGCTTTAAATATTTCATAACCATCAAAATTTGCTCCAGTTGAGGTGAGTTGACCAGATGTAGTTACTGGTGTAGGAATTACATCATCAGGAATCAAATTTTTAAAATATGAATAATTAAATACTCTGCTCTCAGTTGTTGTAGTATTTGCATTCCATTTTGGAGCCAATAATTTAACTTCATCACTTGTTAAGTTAAATGTTCTACCATAGACAGGTACGCCGTGATATCCCCCACTTCCATTTGTACCAAAGTATTGGCTTGCTGGAACTTTTGATGTTAGGTCTCCATCTGTAGTTACATCCCCATCTTTCACCTGCCACCAAGAACAAGGAGGGTTTGTATAATTTTGAGTTGATGGACCAACACAGTCAGCACCTCCATTTTGTGGAGCTGGATTTGTACAGGTACGAGTTTGTGTTCCTGTATATCCACAAAGTGAGCTTGGTGTGCTCCACGCGCTCCAACCCCCATCAACCTTTTTATTTGCTGAACATGACGCTGTTGTTCCACCTCCAGAACCTACACAAGTCCAATACCATGGTCCATTATTTGTAACTGCTGAGGCTGTACCTGAAGTACAAAGTGTATAAGGAGAAACAGGTGGTGTAGTGTAGAAGTTACCCCCATTAGATGTACCACATGAACCATTGATTATTGCAACGGTTACAGTTATATTTGTATCTGTTGCTGACGAAGACGGACAGGTTCTTCCGTCACTTAACGTTGCTGTTGCCCAAACTGCTGTTGAACCAACAGCTACAGGGTAAACAGTTGTGTTATATGTTGAAACTGTATCGGATGTTGGACTTACTGTTGCAACTTCAGTATTGTAGGAACCAAAAGCCATATTTGAAATTGTTGCACTTCCAAGTCCTGAACTGACTACTGCTGAAACTCCTTGACCTGCTCCACCCACTGTTAAACTTCTTGACGTTGGACTGGTTGTAACCTGACAGGCTACAACAGGTGTACATGTAAAATCAGGTCCATATGTGGCAGCGCTCCAGTACCCTGTGCTTGTTACAGCATGTACCCACCAGGCATAAGTATGTGTCGGTGTTGTTGATCTGGAAAATGAATTAGTAAAAACGTCATTACAACTATCTTTATCTGTAGCTCCCCAAACACAAGGATTCCAACTATATCTGTTGTCATCAACCCTGACTGCGTAATGATCTGCCCCAATATCATCCCAAGAAAAATTTGCAGATGTTCCTGGTGTAGGGCAAGAAGCTGTTGGGGTAGTTGGAGGAGGAACTACACATGTAGCTGTTCTACAAGTGTTGGTGCGGGTACAAATACTTACACCATCATCATCAGGTTCTCCACAGTTATAATTTCCAGTAGTACTCAGATATTCATCATTTGCCACGTTGCATTGATACTGAGCTGTTGCGCCTTCATTTGATGCTATTTGGAAAGTTTTAGTATATGTTGACCCCGCTGATCTTGCTGTTCCATAAGGGCAGCAACTGCAATTTTGCATACAAACATTTCCACCTCCGCAAGCTGATGGAAACTGATTTCCAGTTATATAATTCGATGGAGATGTTGAATCGCAGGTATTTCTATATCCTGTACAAAAATATCCCTGACCTGCCTCTTTGGCTCCACATTGAAGACTTTGACCAGAAGGGCATTGGTTTCCACCTCCTCCGCACGCTCCACACTGACCCCCATTGCAACATTCACCACCTGAACAATCATTCTGATTCGCGCACTCACCATAAACCACATCCCCATCTCCTCTTACTCCACACTCCAAACACTCACCTGTAGTATCATCACATACATCACAAGCCATACCGGGACCACACTGACTTGCTGGACAATATTGAAACCCTTTTACAGAAGAAACTTTAAGAAAGAAAATTATAGAAAACAAAACAGGAATGATTAGTAGTCTAAACACATTTCTCATTAATTACAGTTTATGCAAACTGATTGGAGTTGTCAATTTATTTATTATTCAGGTCGAAGTTCAAACCCAAGATAAACCATTGTTTTTAACTCTAAAGGAAGTTCAGTCATCTCTGATTTTATGAGATTTAGTTCTAAAAACGCTTTATTATAAGCAGTTAAAAATGTGGTCAGTTCTTCGTTTGTCAACATATCCTCAGGGTGGGCTGGGTCGCTAGGTTGATTGCTTCTCATTATGCCACCATCAATTCTTCCTCTTTTTTCCTTGGTAAGTAGCTCGAGAATTTCTGGGAGTTTCTCTTTATTGATCAAAGCGCTCATGATAAATGGTGAACCAGAATTTACATCCATAACAGGCATTTTAATAAATTGGTTGAGTACTTTACCGTCAGTGCCGACCACTTCTAGTGTTGACCACCCTTGATCAAGGGCAATTTGTTTTGATGCATAAGAAGACGTGCCTGAGCCCACAAAAGCTATTTTTGACTGATTGTCAGAGTTGCTATTTATGCCCCAGAAGTCCCACCATTCAGAAGTCAAATCAACTAGTTCAACTTCTTTACCATCCACAATTATCCCTTTAAATTCATCCACTGGATCGTAGTCGGCGGTTTTTTCCATAACTATTTGGTCAACCAAACGATTGGTTCTGTCAATTTCCTTTTCATTTGCAGCGCCCAATAGATAAACTTGTTTAGGTAAGTTAGCGATATAGTTAGTCAATTCAGGGTCGCCCTCAGCATCCTTTGTAGTAGGCGCGCCTGATGTTATTCTTGTCCATTCCCCTTCTTTGTTTTGAAATCCTTGAATACGTAACGCTTCATCTTTGACGGAAATAGTTCGGAAATCAACTTTCAAATCTCTGTCTTCAAAAACTAACTCTGCTGTGCCGTCTGCATTAAATTTCAAATTATCAACCCCATCTATGACAAAGTAGTCCCCTTCTTTAGCTTTGGTTAATTTATAATTTTCCCCAAGTGTTTTTTGCAGTTCTGAAATTGATCCCTCAGGAAGTTGGACTTCTACTTCAACTGGTGCCATTATGGCTTGAACTTTCATACCTCCAAAGGGATTATCTGATTGTGCTACATAATCAGTATATGGAGGATAAAAATAAGAGTTTCCCTGTGTGTCAATGAAAAACATTACTGGAACCTGTAAATTTTTAGTAGTGATATCAGGTATACCTATGAAATTTGAGTTATCATCTTGCCTAACCACCCTTAGCGGGTAAAATATTTGTATATCACCGTTTTGTGGTGGTCTTTGAACATTATTTTCATCGATAGAAAATCCTACATACGCAAATTCCAAGTTACCATTATCGTCATTAATTGAAACGGTTATAAAAGGTGCTGTACCTTTGTCACCGATTATGTCATATATGTTTACTGATAGATCCTTATCTTTTGATTCTGGAATAATTTGATAAGCAAGATCTTTAACTTTGCTTACAGTTTCTTCGTTAGGATTTGTTTGTAAAGTTAGATCAGATATCTTTCCTATTTTTGCCTCACCGATTAAAAATTGTCCATAATTAACTAGCTTTTCCTGATTAAATTGTTCTACAGGTGATGGGGTAGTTTCTGATGAATCTGTATTAATTGCATGAACTTCTGGGGTAATATAGCCTTTTGCACAAGCATATCCAGCGACACCGATAGCTAATGTTTCTAACCCTAATATAATTTTCTTTGTTATTCTTGCTGATGTTTCACTCATATTTATTTTATCTACTTCCTTTACAAATATTCCGTGTAAACCTATATTCCATAAATCAGAATTTACAATCTTATTTCCTAAATCCTTAATCCTGTCCTTCATGCCTCAGAGTGTAGCAAATTTGCTTCACTCTATCAAGTTAATATACTATGAGATTCAGCATTCTGAATGCTATGAAATTCAACGTATTGGCATATGTTACAGGATATTTTCCTGTTTGTCAAGATTATGGGATATAATTTTGTTGGGGTGAAAACTTTTAGACCTCTCTGAGGCCTTTGCTCAAAAAGTTTAATTTCGAGCAACTGCTTCACTTTTTAATATTTTTATTGTAGCACAATTAGTGCTAAATCTCATATAGATCAAATAATTACGCCAGTTCTTTGTATTTCTATGGCAAGTGAATCATATTTATTTGCCATATCAGATGGGTTAAAGGCTACTGGTTCAATTTTTGTATCAACATCTAGTGTCAACATTCTTAACTTTATATTTTCATTAGTATAATTTTTACCAAAAATTGGAGAAACTACACAAATATCGATGTCGCTATCTTTATCCTGATTTTTTTTTGCATACGAGCCATATAAATAAGCTTTTGCTACTGGGATGCCAGATTTTTTCACTAACTTTATATAACTTTGTGCTAAAGTCAATGCATTTTTCATATGAGTTTTAAAAAATATTGATAATAATCTTTGCATATTTCAAGCCATTTAGCTGAGTAATCTTTTGTTGCCTTTTTATAAATTTTATATTTGTGGCTTTCATATCTTGCACTTACATTGAAATCTGATATTTCAGCAAGCTTTGCATAGTCTTTTTCATTCAAATCTAATTCTAATTTATGAGCTAGATCAACTAAATTATGTGAGTATGGAGCAGCCTCATCTTTCATCGAAACATAAACTGCTTTTAAGATTTTTTCTAATGCTAGATGAAAGAAAAAAAGTGAGTGGTTATATTTTTTGTTGTCAAAAAGTTTATTAGCTGTGTCAAGGGCATCTTTTGCACCTTCAAGCCAAATTTTAATTGATTTTTCTTGAGTCATTCTTTAGATTATAGCATATTTTTGCAAGGTCAGATCTAAACAAATCCATTAAAAAACCCGCTTTGATGCGGGTTGTTAATCTTTCCCTCTGTTTCTAGGGAAAACAAAAAGAAATTTGTTTCTTTAGATATCACTAATAAAAATTATATCACAGTTTATACAAAATTGTAGGTTAGAAGTATAATCATAATAACAAACTTAAATATCATGAAATTATTAATGGAAATTATCAAAAGACTCTCTCTGCCGTCTGAATGGAAAGCAAGAATAGCCTGTTTTTTCCAAGCCAAATTTACTATTAGTTCTATAGTTGTGATATTTAACAAAAAGAAAGAAGTATTACTCTTTTATCATACATACAGGGAAAAGCCTTGGGGTTTACCTGGTGGATTTTTAAAAAGTGGTGAACATCCAACAGCTTCAATTATAAGAGAAGTATTTGAAGAATCAGGATATAAAATTACTAAACTCAAACAGTTTTCAATACTCGTTGACAAAAGTATTAGAAGGCTAATTGTTTGTTATATTACAAACAATTGTGAAGGTATATTTAAGCCAAGTAAAGAAGTGTCTGAAGCTAAGTATTTTTCATTAGATAAACTACCGATACTTCCAAGTAGGCAGGTAAAAACAATAATGGATTCTTTAAAGATTCTTGTTAAAAATTAAATCATGAAGATAATTTACAAGTTTACGATTAAATTCATGGCCAGGTCTGAGGACTGTAATATCTGCAATTATTGGATATCCCAAAGTAGTTAAATCACCGAGTAGATCCAGTAATTTATGACGTGCAGGCTCATTGTTTTTCTTCGGTTTAATTATCCATTTATTATTATTAAAAACCAAAACAGGCGATTTATTGATATTTCTTGGTAAAGCTGGAATTTGTTTTCGACAAAGTTTCCAAACTTTATAATCGCAATTTCTTCTTATATATGATCTAGCCCAACAAATTTCTTTGACGTATGTTTTGGGAATAATGTTATATTTTATATATTATTAATTTATTAGTGAAGATTTCAGATGAAGTATCTGGAACAGGAACCTGATTACTTCCGATTAATTCAATTTCACAAGCGTTTATTCCAAGCCCAGACAAAGCAGAGAGAAGATGTTCAACTGTTTTAACAGTAGTTTTTTTGTTACCTATTAATGTTGTGCTTTCACCATTAGCAGAAGTCGTATTTTTACAATTTACTTCAATAGTTGATTTTAGCTTATTATTTGCACATATAAATCTAATCCCACTGTTGGCTGGTCGAATTATCATTTTAGTTTGATGGTTAGAGATAAATGGTGTTTGTCCAGAAATAGATACTGATTTTTTAAGTGTGTACTGTTTACCTAGAGATTTTAATAATATTTTGGGAATTTCTTCCATTTTATTTGATTAAATCATGTGCAAGCCTTAATCCGATACGAGGATTTCTGTCAGACACATCTACAATAATTCTTCTGTTTACTCCTGCAGTATATGAACAGTGACCGTAATTACCACCTTTTACAATACAATACATACCATCATCTTTTGCGCCCCAATTGCCTGATGATGTTCGATAGTGACCAAAAGTAAATTCACTTACATTATGTCCCATTTGGTCAAGTCCAAATTGATTTAAACCCCATCTTGAATCACCTACTCTTGCAACACCGTGTTCATTTCCATCACCGTAGACATGTCCCCAGTCCAAACGAGGTTCCTTCGACCTTTCCTGATATGGAAATTCCCAACCAATTGGAGCAGCTGCAATCACCCATTCAGGTTCGGTTGGAAGACGAAAATTCATATTAGTTAATTCATTTAGCTTTTTGCAAAAAGTAAGTGCTTCCCCATACATTATGTCTACTACCGGCATATTTCCTTCTAGTGATTGGGGAGGTCTTCTGTGCTTTGGGTTAATAATTTCATAAAAACTATTTGTCACTTTGAATTTACAAAGATTAAATGAAGGAACTTCAATATGTCTTACAGGAGTCTCATTCCATCTTCTTCCTTCTAAAGTACATTTAAGTGGATGCTCTGTACCTAACTGAGCAACTCTACCTTGAATCTGAATAAATTCTAGTTCTTTTAAAATTTTTTGTTTTTCGGCTACATCTACTCTTTGAGTAACCTGTAATTCTATCATTATGGCAATTAGACTACATCTCTTTTACTCATTTGTCAAGATTATGGGGTACTTTCGTAACCCACTTGCAAGGTTCGACCTTAACATATCTCTCTTGTCAAAGAAAAAACCTCCTTTGGGGAGGTTTTAAATAAAGTCTTCCTTTAATATTTTCAAAATCAATTTTCGTAATATCGGCACATCAGTAGTTGATGCTTTCCAAACTACTTCTAAATCTACACCAATATAATCATGAACTAATTTGTCTCGCATCCCAACGATATCATCCCAATTCACTTGTTTATATTTTGCTCGGACTTCCTGTGGAATTTGTCTTGTTGCTTCACCAATTACTTCTAGTTGTCTAATCACAGCATTTTGAATAAGTTCGTCTCCCAATAATTTTGAATAACTTACACCTCTAATGAACCTACCAATCCGATTGCAGGAGTCTTTTATATGTTTAAAATAAATTGAAATATCTTTATCTTGTGTTGACATTATACAAAGTCTTTAAATCTTTATTAACATATGGCTTAAGATAAACATTTAAAGCGTTCTTGGTTACTAAATCAACCTTTACATTAAAAGCTTTTGAAAATTTGTTCTCAATTTGTACTAGTTCAAAAAAACCTTTTGACTTTATAAAACTAACTAACAAATCAACATCACTTTTTTGATTAGCCTCATTTCGTGCGTATGAACCAAAAAGACCAAGATACTTAATGTCATTTTCTTCACAAATTTTTTTAATTGTTTTTTTCTCAAAATTTATTTTTTTTGTCATATCTAAATTATATCATATTTGCAAGGTCTGACCTAACAAATCCATTAAAAAACCCGTTTTGATGCGGGTTGTAATCTTTCCCTACTGTTTCTAGGGAAAACAAAACAAAAATTGTTTTCTGATGTTTCATTAACTGTTTATAGTTTACTACTAATTATTACTATTTGTCCATTTTTTGGTAAATTTTTTACAAAAATTCCTCTTGTGGGTAAAAATACTTTACCTCTTGAGTATGTATCTGCTTTTGATGCTTCTGGGAAATAAGTGATTGAATCTCCATTATCATTTGATCGTGTTATTTTGATCAATTCCCCTTTTTCTTCTTCAACCTGTATATTTGGATAATCAAAAAAGTTGTAATTTACAAAAAGTTTATGACTTTTACCTATGAGTTCTGGAGTATTCAATTGTAAAGCTTCATCCAGTGTTTGTTTCCCCCAATGTGATAAAAACTTTCCATCTCCAGCATTCCATATTCCATGAGCACCATAACAGTATGCATGTGCACCTGCCATCATACTTACCCAATAGGCATATAGTTGGTCCTCTTTACCAAAACTATCATTTATTCCTTCATACCATGGTTCAAGGTTTATAAATTTAGTATTAGGATTATTTTTTATGTTTTCCAGTGACAATTTCCACAGAAGTTGTTTTGTTTCAATGCTGTGACCAGTTTGAACCGTTATTGCATCAAGAAGTTGGGGATTGTTTACTGCTTCATGACTTGTCATATTTGGTAAAACATGAATTAAAATTGGTTTACTAGTTAAGTCTGAAACGACAGATAAAACATTACTCCATTTCTTATGCCTTCTAGATTTTTTTGACTCATTAAATTGATTATTTAATATGTTTATCATTCTTTTCCCCATATATACAATTCGTGGATGTAAAAACGGCAAAAGACGAACTACGTCCAGTTCATCAGTTGATTTGTCAGGAAGTAGTTTTTTTTCTTCACCTATCCAAATATCGCTCTCTCCAGTAATGCAATACATTACATCCAAGTTGTTCATAGTCTTTACAATTGAAGTCCACCAATTCTTCATCCTTTTCTCACCAATTAACTCAATTTGATGTCCCCATGCTCCGTAAATTATTGCCGTTAATCCTAATGAATTCAAAAATTCTATCTTTTCTTTTGAATGATCTAAATATTTTCCATCAAGTTTTGGGGCGTTTACATTTTCAGATCCTATTTCTGGAGGCATACCCACTACTATTTGGACTGCAGTAAATCCTTGTTTTACACGTAACCTTGCCATCTCCTCGAATCTCTGATCAGAAACTCTATTTGTCATACCGTACCACCACGTGTCTGCCAAAAAATGTGGGATTCCATTTTCCGTTCTACTCATTTGTTTTTAACAATTTCTTTCCAAGCAACTAATGCTTTACTTTCTGGAATTTCTACGTCATCAAATGTAATGATTTGCCCATATTCTACGTTGCGTTTGAGGACCACATCAAAAACTAATCCAATTGGAACATGCTGAAGATTGTCTGATATCTTTAGTGCTTCTCCCCTAACATCAAAACTTCCAATACCTCTTTTTATTGTTTCACCACGAGAAAGTTTTCTTTTTGCAATAGTTGCCACGCTTATTTTTGGGTTTTCACTGTTGTTTAGTAAAATTTCCTCTCCACGTAAAACCTGTTTGACTGTTTTCGCTATTTCTAAATGACATAAATGAAATGGTCTAGTAAGTGTGTAATAAGGACCATCTCCCATTTTGTAGTATTTTAAAAATGAAGATTGTTCATTATCATGCTTTGCTGTTATAAAAACTCCTGCTGGAGATTTTGAAGATAATACGTAATCACTAATGACAATACCTGCTTTATCTGCCATTTTTGCTAATTCAATAGCTCCATCTTTATAGTCGTCGTATTCAATTCCAACAAGACCCTGTCTCAATATCCCAGCATTTAATCCGTTGGCAACCAGCGTTTGTTCAATTTGTATTTTAGTGCCGTCTGTAAATGCAGTAACTTGTTCAAGGCTTATTCCCTGTTTTGAAGAATAATATTCCATATCCTTTCTGTTTGGATTTTGGTTTAAAAATTCTTTTATGTTTCCGAGAATAATTGGTTTAAAACCCATTCCAATAACATCTTTGTATAAAGCAGCAATGCTACCTGGCTGATCTCCTTCTGCTTCAGTTATTAACCCTTTTTTTGCAAGCCAAGAACCTGAAGTGACTTGAAGTTCTGAATTCATTGTAACCACAGGAATATTATTATCCATCACAGCTGATAAGACTTCTGTCGCATGGATTGGGTCACCGCTACATTCAACTACAATATCAGAATTTTCGATTAATTCCTCTGTAGAATTTGTTATTTGTTCTCTTTTAATAGGGAGATTGTTTATGCAATCCGGATTTCTACGAGTTAATACTTTCGAAACTGAAAGTATATTATCATTTTTGAGGGCATACATAAGACCCCCCCCTATAAACCCCGTGCCTACAATTCCTACTCTAGTTTTACGTTCCATTAAATTTCAATTTCCATGCCTCAGAGTGTAGCAAATTTGCTTTACTCTATCAAGTTAATTGTTTTACTACGATACGTTGTTAAGAGTACAATCTTAACAAATGCATGTTACAGAAATTACACAGAAACGCTAAAACAAACTATTTAATCAGAAAGGCAATTAAAGAAAGTAAATTGCCAATTACTCACCTAGCTTCAAAATATAATATTTCATGGCTTACAGTTAAAAAATGGAAAGAAAGAGTAGATTTAGAAGATTTAAGTTCAAGACCTATCAATTTAAGAACAACTCTTACAAAAGAGGATGAAGACTTAATTTTATTTGAAAGAAAAAAGTTTAAAAAATCAATTGAAGAAATTTATTTGACCTTAGATGATTTTATACCTAAATTATACCCAGTTAAAATATTTAGATGTTTAGCTAGGTATGGTTTATCAGTTCTTCCAGAGGAACTTGTGAAAGCTGAAAGAAAAATTAGAAAGTTTAAAAAATATACAATTGGATATCTTCATATTGATGCTTTATACACACCCAAAATTAACAAGAAAAGAATGTACATCTTCACTTGTATTGACTCAGAGGGTGATTAATTTCTATCCTTACAAAATTCACTATATTTTAACTGACAACGGACTTGAATTTACTTACAAGGCACTAGCAATTAAAACAAAGAAAACACACCTTTTTGACCAGATATGTAACAAAAACAAAATTGAGCACAGAACAATTAAATTTAGGCATCCTTGGACAAATGGAATGGTTGAAAGATTTAATGGAAAAATTAAAAAGAAGGTTTTAAAAAGATTTCTCTTTGAAGGTCAAACAGATTTAAACAAAAAACTTATTTGGTACTTGAACCACTATAATTTTAAAGTAAAATTGAAACAGCTAGGTTATCTCACACCAGAAGAATACTTAAAAACAAAAAAATTCTCTATACAACGTATCGTAATCTAACAACTACAATCAAAAACAAAAACTCCTCATAGTTTCAGATATCCAAGACCTAGAAGTATTACCAACAACACCAGTTCCTATACCAACAACAACTCCAACACCAAAGCCTACAGATTCTCCTATTCCTACAATTGCTTCAACCGCAATTCCTACTGTAGAACCAACAGTTATCCCTGCAGAAACTCCATAATCGATGTTTTAGTATAAAGTTACAAATTAAATATTGGTTATGATTCCTGTACAAATATTTGGTAAAATGTCATTAATATCAAATATGGAACCGCAATACGATCATAATAAATACGAACGAAAAATATATTCCCTTTGGGAAGATTCAGACTCATTTGTTCCCTCGTCATCTGGCGAACCATTTACTATTTTAATGCCCCCTCCAAATGCAAACGCTTCACTTCATGCAGGTCATGCAATGTACACCGTAGATGATGTCATGGTGAGATACAAGAGAATGCAAGGCTTCTCTGCTGTTTGGATACCGGGAAGAGATCATGCCGGATTTGAAACACAGTTTGTTTACGAAAAACAGTTAGCAAAAGAGGGCAAGTCTAGAATGGATTTTGATCGTGTCACATTATATAAAAATATTTACGATTTTGTCACAAACAACTCAGGTTTAATATTCGAGCAATTTAAAAGACTTGGTTTTTCAGCTGATTGGAAAAGAAGTGTGTTTACATTAGATGATCATGTTGTGGATAGGGCTTTTGATACATTCAAAAAAATGGAATCGGAGAACTATGTGTATAGAGATGATTACATTGTAAATTATTGTGTTCATTGCGGAACATCTTTGGCAGAGTTAGAAGTAAAACATATCGAGAGAGAAGATTCTTTATATTTCATAAAATATCAGATGAAAGATGAAAAAAGTCATATTATTATTGCAACGACTCGACCTGAGACTATTTATATTGATACTCATATTGCTGTTAACCCTAAGGATAAAAAAACTAAACAGCTCATTGGACAGAAAGTCATAAACCCATTAAGTGGCATTGAAATGGAGATTATTGGTGATGAGTTTGTGGATCCAGAATTTGGAACGGGGATTGTTAAACTTACACCTGCTCATGACCAAAACGATTATCTGGTAGCCAAAAAGAATAATCTACCAATCGTTTCATATATAGATTGGAACGGAAAAATAAAGGAAAACGGAGGAGTTTATTCAGGATTAAAAGTTAAAGTAGCTCGAGAGATGGTTGTAAAGGATTTAGATAGTAAGAAAATGATTGACCATATTGACGAACATTATAATCATAGTGTTATATCGTGCTACAAATGTGGTCGTGATTTAGAACCAATGACTATACCAAATTGGTTTATAAAAGTTAAGGATTTAAAAGAAAAAGTTAAAGAAGTAATTGAAGAAGATAAAATTAAGTTTTACCCAAAAAAATTCAAAAAGCATATGCTTTCATGGTTAGATATCATGCACGATTGGCCTATTAGTAGACAAATTGTGTGGGGGATAAGAATACCAGTATGGTATGAGGTAGATACCACGGCTTCGAATATTTGGGTATGGTGGATTGATGACAAAAAGAAATTACAATGGGGAGGATTAAACCAATTCTTGGAAAAGGGAATTACAGTGGATGAGATTGAAAAAGGTTTGCAAAAAGTCTACACATTAGCAGGTGCTTCTGGTCCCAAATATATAGTATCTAAAGAAAAGCCAAAGGATGGAAAGGAATATTTACCCGAGACGGACACTTTTGACACTTGGTTTTCTTCTGGACAATGGCCATTAGTAACACTTAATAAAGATGAATTCAAAAATAGATTTCCAACAAACATGATGGGAACGTTATCAGACATTCTTAAGTTTTGGGTTTCTAGAATGATTATGTTTTCTATTTATTTAAAAAATGAAATACCTTTTAAGGACGTTTATTTATGGAGCATGGTAGCTGATAGCAAAGGTGTAAAAATGAGTAAAAGTAAGGGGAATGTTATCAACCCACTTGATTTGGTTGATAAATATGGCGCTGACGCACTAAGGATGTCTTTAATGTATGGTATTCCGGCAGGTAGTAAAGTTATTCTAGCTGACCAAAAAGTAAAAGGTATGCGTAATTTTTCAAATAAAATATGGAATATAGCTAGATTTGTCACCACTTACGAAGGAGGTAAAACGGAAACACCAAAGAGCAATGAGGATGATCTTTGGATCCTTAAAGAACTTGAAGAAACAATAAAAGGTGTTTCAGTTGCTCTCGATAAGTATAGATTAAATGAAGCATCAGAAAAAATATATGATTTTATATGGCACAAATTTGCTGATATATATATCGAAAAGTCAAAAAATAGAAGGGCAGAAAGTCAATTAATACTTGAACGAGTATTAAAAGATTCACTTAAATTACTTCATCCGTTTATGCCGTTCGTCACAGAGGCAATTTGGCAAGAAAACAAGATAATTTTTGGTGACCAGAACTTGATAATCTCACCTTGGCCAAAATAAATTTTTTTTGAAATTGTTTGTTTAGATAAATTTCAATATTTTTATTTTTCTGTGTAGCCAGCCCATACTGGTACTGTCAATTCTCATTTTTTGTTCAAAATTTATATTTGACTTCTTGACATGGACTCTCGTATTAGTATATATTTATACTAATCATGGCATCTATATCTACAATCAAAGCTATCTCGATATTAAAAGAACTGAATGTAAAAGTTATTTCTCCATCTTCGCTTTCAAAAATTCTAGGCATAGAAAACCAGAATACAATTTATAAAATAATTGAAAGAATGGAGAAATATAAGTTAATTGAAAGATTAATTAAAGGGAAATATATAATATCAGGAGAAAAAATATCAGATTTTGAGAAGGCTGGTGTTATCCTGACCCCCTCGTATATAAGTCTAGAATCAGCACTTACTTTTTACGGTATTTTGCCACAATTTACTTATTCAATTACATCAATTACGACTCAAAAATCAAGAAAATATGAAATGAATGGCAAAGAATATGAATATACAAAGATTCAAAGTAAGTTTTTTTCAGATTATGTTAGAAAAGACAATTTTTTAATTGCTACCCCCGAGAAAGCCTTGATTGATCTAATATATCTAGCAAGCAAAAAGTTAAGAAAGATTGAAATCTCTGATCTTGATATGGGTGTAATTAATTGGGACGCATTTAACAAGTTAAGAATTGCAATTGATTATAAACCATTTCAGAATTATATTGAAAACAATAGACTAATATGAGATTCAATCTCTGAGATTATAAAAACATGGTTAGCATTACTACATTACAAGATTTGTCAGATAAAAATGGGATAGATAAATATTCTATACTTCGAGAAATCATCCAAATTCAGTTTTTGGAAGAGATTTATAGAACTCAAGAAAGCAAAAACCTTTTTTTTAAAGGTGGAACTGCTTTAAAAATTATATTTGGTTCCAATAGATATTCAGAGGATCTAGATTTTACGACAGATTTAAGCTTAAAAGAAATAGATACAATTATAAATGTTGCAATTTATGAATTGCGAAAAGAATATCCAAACATTACTATTAAAAACATAGATACATTGCAAGGAGTGTCGAAAAAAATATTACTTTCAACTGAGATTTCAAGTCAACCATTATCTATCAAATTGGATTTTTCACAACGAGAAAATGTAATTTCACCAAAGTTAGGAACAATTTTTACTAATTTACCAGTATCTACATCGAGTGTAATAAAACATTTATCAGATGAAGAAATTTTAGCTGAAAAATACAGAGCTATTTTAAACAGAATTAAAGGCAGAGATTTGTATGATTTTCTTTTCCTATTTAAAAAAGGTGTCAATTTTAATGTTGAATTAATCAAGGAAAAATTAAAGTTCTACAGTGAGAAGTATGATTTGAATAAATTTGTAGAGAGAATAAAAAATTGGAATGAAAAAGAATTGGATGACGACGTGCGAAGGTTCTTGCCACTAAAAGATAGGCAAATTATTCCAGAAATAAAAAATTTAATATTACAAAAGATTACTCACTATATCTAAAATATGATATATTTATATTAGTATGCGAAAGAATCAAAAAGGCCAGGCAGTATTAATAGTTCTTCTTTCACTTTCTGTTGTTTTAATTATAGTTTTATATATTATGTCACGTACAGTTACTGATATTTCGTTATCAAATAAAGATGAAGACTCTATGAGAGCATTTTCTGCAGCTGAAGCAGGAATTGAGCGAGCTCTGGTTATAGGAAGTGATATTGGAGATACTACAATTGGTAACGCCAATTTTTCTGCAAGTGTTTCTAATTTTGCCGAAGGAACATCTAAAGTTGTTTATCCAATTAGTTTAAAATCAGGAGAAATTGCAACATTTTGGTTTTCAAGACCAAGTGAAGCATCTTTTTTTACAGGAAATCAGGTAAAAGTATGTTGGGGAGATAAAAACACCGCTATTGGTGCGTTAGCACCTGCCGTAGAAATATCAACATATTATTTAAATTCAGGTGTTTATAAAATTTCAAGAGCAACTCTAGATCCATACAACAACAGAAGTCCAATTTCAAATTATTTTGATGTTGCAACTTCAGGGACTTGCACAATTGATAATGAACAGTTTCAATTTTATAGTACAATAACCATCCCCACTTCTTCCCCCACATTAAAATTGCAATTTATGACAGTCAAACCTTTGTATAACACAACAATTTCTCATAAAGTTGGTATTGATGTAACTGGATTTGGTAATGCTATTCTTCCATCTCAAGGCAAAAAAATAAATGCGGATGGATCATCTGCTGATAGTAATCGAAGTATTGAAGTTTACCAGTTGCACCCTGTTGCGCCATCTGTTTTTATGAATAGTCTATTTAGCTCTTCAGGAATTATAAAATAGTGGTATTATTCTAATTATGACAAATCAGGTTGTTGGTGATTCAACAAAAATACGAAGAGAGAGACTTAATAAATTAAGGGAATTGGGAATTGACCCATATCCTCATTCTTCTAGTCGTCAACAGACAAACAAAATTGCCAAAGAGATGATGAATAAACAAGTTGTCGTTGCTGGTCGTATTATGGGGAAAAGAGGTCATGGAAAATTGGTTTTTTTTGATTTAATTGATGAATCAGACAAAATACAAGTATTTATTAGTCAGAAAATAGTAGGAAATGAGCAATTTGGTTTAGTAGATTTATTAGATATTGGAGACTTCATTGAGGTGTCTGGCAAAATATTTAAAACTGTGGCAGGTGAAATAAGTGTTCAATGCTTAGCATTAAAAATTCTTTCAAAAGCATTGCAACCACTTCCAAGTACATGGTATGGTTTACAAAATGTTGAAGATAGGTATAGAAAAAGGTATCTAGATTTTGTAATTAATCCAGAATCAAAAAAAATTATTGAGCTTCGTTCCAAAATTGTATCTGAAATAAGAAAACTACTTGAGGAAAAAGGGTTTTTGGAAATTGAAACACCTACATTACAGCCAGTTTATGGAGGAGCAAATGCAAGACCATTTAAAACACACTATAACGCTTTAAAACAAGATTTTTATTTAAAAATATCTGATGAATTATATCTGAAAAGATTAATTATTGGTGGTTTTGAAAAAGTATTTGAAATAGATCACAACTTTAGAAATGAAGGAATTGATGCAACTCATAACCCAGAATTTACAATGATGGAATGTTATTGGGCATATGCAGATTATAACCAAATAATGGAACTTACTGAGGAAATTTATTCAAAAGTATCTAAAAAGGTATTAGGAACAACAAAAGTAAATTACAATGGTTTTGATGTTGACCTTAAAGCTCCATGGCAAAGATTAACCATGGCAGGCGCAATTAAAAAATACTTAAAAATTGATGTGGAGAAACTAACTGATGAAGAATTAAAACAGAAAGCAAAAAAACTTAAAGTAGAAGAAGGTGTACGAGGAGGCTTGTTTAATAGAGGCTTAACAATAGCATCATTATTTGAATTGATTGAAGAGAAATTGATCGACCCTGTATTTATTACTGATTTTCCAAAAGAAACAACTTCACTTTGCAAACTTCATAGAAATAATCCTGAATTAATTGAAAGGTTCGAGCCATATATTGGAGGAAAAGAAATTGGAAATGCATACACAGAACTTAATGATCCAGATTTACAAAGACATTTCTTTGAAGAAGAAGTAAAAGCCAAAGCAGACGGAAATAATGAAACTCACCCACTTGATGAAGACTTCTTAACTTCAATGGAGTATGGAATGCCACCAACAGGTGGATTAGGACTTGGAATTGATAGAATGGTAATGATTATGACAGGAACTCATTCAATTAGGGACGTAATAGCCTTTCCTACACTTAGGGGTAAAAAGGACAAGAAAAAATCTACTTAGTTTTTGGTTTCATTGTAGGAAACAAAATTACTTCTCTTATATGCTCAGCATTAGTCAATATCATAGTCCATCTATCTATTGATATACCAATACCTCCCATTGGTGGCATACCATATTCCATGGCAATAACAAAATCATCATCTGTGGGCATCGCTTGATCATCACCTTCGACCTTTCTTCTGAGTTCCTCCTCAAAATTAGCTCGTTGTTTCCTTGGATCATTAAGTTCCGTGTAGCAGTTCATAACTTCCATACCTGCTACAACACATTCAAATCTTTCAACTAGACCATCTTTTGTTCTATGTTTCTTGGTTAATGGGCTTGTTGATTCTGGATAATCTATTACAAAAGTTGGATTAACAAGATTAGGACTTACCTTTTTATCAAAAAGCTCAAGAATCATATGACCTCGCTCTTTTTCATAAATACCTTCAGACTCTGCTAGTTGTTTTAAATCTGAGTCACTTATAGTCTCTGGATCAATTTCGTATGCTTCTTGTACACCTTCATAAACTGAAAGTCTTTTCCATGGTGTTGATAAATCTATAGTTTTACCGTTGAATTCTACTATTTCAGTCTCTAGCAAATTTACAGCAACGTCGTGCATTAAATTCTCTGACATATCCATCATCCAATTGTAGTCAGTATATGCTTTATACAGTTCAACCTGAGTAAATTCAGGATTATGAGTTTTATCCATACCCTCGTTTCTAAAATCCTTTGAAAACTCAAAAACACCTCCAAAACCACCAACAAGGAGTCGCTTTAGATATAATTCATCTGATATTCTCATTACAAACGGAGAATTTAAAGCATTGAGATGCGTTAAAAACGGCCTTGCATTTGCTCCGCCGTATGTAGTATCTAAAATGGGGGTCTCAACTTCATAACAACCTAATTGCCTAAAATTTTGTCTCATAAATTCGACCATATCAGATCTAAATTTAAATCTCTCTAAGACTTCAGTGTTGGTCATCAAATCTAAATATCTTTGTCTCGATCGAACCTCAACATCTTTTAGGTCCTCAAGAGGTGGAAGCAATGCTTTAGAAAGCATCGATAAATTATTAACATCCACTGTTATTTCTTGCGATCTAGTTTTTATTAATTTTCCAGATACTCCTACGATATCTCCTGTCGCATATCCATTTTTAAAAATATTTGCTACCTCTCCATCATTTACATTTTGAGTAAAAGTAGCTTGAAGCTTACCTGATTCGTCTTGTATATCAAAAAAAGTACGTTTGCCATGTTCTCTAATACTTATAATACGACCCACAATAGCAACATTTTGATTTTCAAAATTAGCAAAATTGTCAAATATTTCTTGATTTGTTGCTGTTCTTTGTGGAATTTCAGCGGGATATGGGTTAATTCCTCTTCCTTCAAGAAAGTTGATTTGTTTTAGTCTTTCATCTCTATATTTTTCTATTGACATATTTTTTAAATTGATTTCAAAAGATCTTTAAGATATGGAACTACGTCTTCACCAAGTACATCTATAGCGTATCCACTCAGGTATTTTTTGTTTCATATTAATTAGTTACTAACTCATAAACTAGGGTTTCTAATTTTTCTAAATCAGATACTCTAATTCTTTCATCAAATGTATGAGCACTTTGAGAGCCATCTGCGATTGAGAGCATTTTTATTCCGTGTTCAGCAAAGATGTTTGCATCAGCACAACCAAATGAATCAATCAGTTTTGGTTTAAGTCCAAAAGACTGGATCACCTTGACAGTTTTTGTTACGAACTCATCACCTTTATCATATTTGTATCCACCATTCTCTCTAGTAACTTTAACCTCTAACTTTGTTTTTGATTCAGAAACTACAGACTTAAATACATTTATTATTCTCTTTGTCGTATCTTCCAATTCCTTTTCTACAGTGCTTCGAACTTCACCAGAGATAGTGGCACTACCTGGTATTGAATTAACTGCCGTCCCTATTTTAACTACTCCGATGTTGGCAATAGTATTATTAGAAATTCTTCCTAATTTTAATTTAGTTATCACTTCTCCAAAAACAGGCAAAACATTAATTCCTTTCTCTGGATTTTTGGCATGTTCGGATTTGCCAACTATTTCAATATCAATCCTATTGTAAAATGGTGCCGAGATCATAATATCACCTAAATTTACTGATGATATGTCAAAGGAGTAGCCTAATTTAGATTTTAATTTCGAGTAGTTGAGTTTGGCGGCGCCATAATTTCCAGATTCTTCAGATGTAGTAAAAATTATTTCTAATGGATGTCGTACCCGTGGATCAGATTTTTCTGATACGATTTTATTTATTGCTTCTAAAATTGCAGCTACACCAGCTTTATTGTCTGCACCAAGAATAGTGCTGCCTGACGATCTGATCCATCCATTTACAATTTTTGGTTTAATTCCCCTTCCTGGTTCTACTGTGTCCAAATGAGCATTTAACATGTAAGGATCAAGTTTTCTATTACCTTCCAAAAAAGCAATTACATTTCCATTTTTGTCGATTTTAGCTTTCAGACCAATCTTATCTAGGAAAATTTTAATTTCCTTAGACATTTCATGTTCAAATCCAGTAGGACTATCAATTTGAATGATTTTTAAAAATGTATCAATCACCTTACTATTTTTTAAACTTGTCATTTATATTTTTATTTATTTTGAATACAATGTAGCCTTTGCTTCTTCAAGTTTTGCTCTACTGTCGCTAATTGAATTTCCGAAGGCAATAAGCATTGACCATAGTCCTTTCACCCAAACTAATGGATAGACTCCCTGCTGAGTTTCTTGGTTAAAGGCAAGTGGGGAATTTTTATAAGTTTTTACATTCAATTTGTACCATGCCTCATTAACATCAATATTTAATAAATCCGCTTTATCCTCTTTTTCAAAAATAGTAGCTGTTGCTCTTGGTGCAAATGCTTCCCTAAACATTTTGGGATTGTGTGCGCCAGTTGGTCTTCCTCCATTTATCTCCATTATTACAGGTCTTCCTTTTACTGAAATAATGTCAATTCCTCCAGGTCCTTGTGGTTTGCCCTGGATTAGGAAACCAGAAACCATTTCCAAAGCTTCTCTTTCAAATTTTTCGGAAGTTTCTGCTGGAATTTGATTACCTACCCAGTGAGTAACTCCGTGGACAAGTTGTCTTGTTAACCTTCCTATTAATTTATTACCTGTAAATTGTATGGAGTATACCAGTTCACCATATTGATCCTTATCTATTTTAAGTAGCTTCTCTACAGCTATTGGCATCTCTTCATATTCTCTGCCACCTGGCATAACAGGTATTTTATAGTTTTTAATATCCTCAATACCAGAACATGCTTTCATATCAAATCCCCCTGAAAGAATATAGGGTTTAAGCATTACCTTATATGTGTCAAGGAGTTCACATGCCTTTATTATTTCTTCCTTATTTCTAGCAACAAAACCTTCCGCAACTATCATGCCAGTTCCCTCAATAAAGCTAGGAACATCAAGACTCTCAACCCATCTATGAAGACCACCTTTGTGTCCCCACCATCTTTTGTTAATGTACTGTTTTTTATCTCCAACTAAGACCGCGCCCTCTTGGATTAAAGGTTGTGCCCAAGAAAGAAATTCATTTGTTACTCCATACGGGTAAAGTTCAATTCTTTCTGCATTGTTTCTTTTTCTAAGGCCAGAAAGAATTTCATCGCTTAATGCGATATCGCGATCCATTAAGTAATTGGCGTCGCATGTTTCAATAAGTTCAAATGGTTTATCCTCGTTTAGTGTTTTTTCATAAAAATGTGCTAAATCTCTTATTCCACTATGTTCAGGGACTATGATTATTGGGGTTCGCCCGTTTTTTGCAAATGAAGGCGCGTCCGCGAGTCCTCTTGCTGGTAAGTAGTATCTATCTCCGTCATCTCCATCAAACTCATACTCTGCTAACGAAGAGTGCGCAATTACTATTTGATTTGGCCTTCTTTCTGCCATATTATTTTACTGTTAAAATTTTCTCAATTTTATCGTCGCTCATAACTATTGATATTAAACCTTTCAACCTTTTAATAGCATTCATATAATCAATATGCTCTTTACTTATAATTTCACCCTTAGCTATTAACGGTATTCCTGGAGGATATGGTACCACATCCTCTGCACAAATCAAGCCTATAGCCTTTTTTAACTCTATTGAAATAATATTTCTGTTAATAACTTCATATGAAGACAGTGACTTTTTAATTTCTAGGGGAAAATCTGGGAAAATAATTTTGGACCTTTTGTTTTTCTTAGATAATTTTTCAATACATTCCTTTAGTCTCTTTGTTGTTTCAATTGCATCATATTCAGTATTTTGCATAATTGCGATAAAAAAGATATTTTCTGCTTCATATTTTTCAAGTATTACTTTATATTCACTTTCAAAATTCTTAGCTATTTCATACCCAGGTATGCCAGTTCCTTTTATATTAACAAGCACTTTAGTTTTATCTGCAAACCTAACTTGAGAGTATTTTTTAGTTATAAAATCATGATCAATTACCTTAACACCACTAATTTTAGAAAGTTCGTTACCTAATTTGTCAGCAACAGAAATTAAATCATTGATTATATTTTCACCTTGGGTCTGCATTAAAAATCTAGCCGCGTCAAGTGAAGCTAACAAATGAAATGATGGACTAGTTGTAATTAATGACTTATATGAGTCCATAACAAATTTTTCATCTATTCTTTTACCTTGCCAATGTATCATACCTGTTTGTTGCAATCCTGAACTTTGTTTGTGTGTACTTTGTACACATATATCTGCTCCAGCTTGCATGGCACTAGTTGGCATTTTATCTGAAAATGGAAATAGAGATCCCCACGCTTCATCAACAAAAATAACAATTTTAGGATTAATTTTTCTTATTCGTTGGACAAATCTTGGGAGATCTATTGATAGACCCTCATATGTAGGATTAGAAATAAAAACGACATTTGTTTCTGGGTGTTTCTTGATTCCATCCACAAATTCCTCAATAGTGTTCGGTATAAAAATTTGTAAGTCCTGATCATAATGAGGTTGCAAATAATTTATATCAATATTGTAATCTTCCGCTGCCACACTAATAGATTTATGAACATTTCTTTGTGCCAACATATGAACCTTCTTTAATTGATGCGAGAGTGATCGTAGAACTATAAAGTTACTACCTGAGGATCCGTTAACACTAAAAAGCGTATGTTCAGATTGATAGGCAATAGATGCTAAATTGTGCGCCTTCTTAAAAATACCAGTATTAATAGATGGATTGCCTAAACTGTGGTATGAAATAGAAATATCATTATCGTAAATACCATTTATTCTCGATACATGTGGATGTATAGATGGAGTGCACCATTTTATAATTCCATACATGTCCCTATTCATCATTGAGGCAAGTGGCATGTCTTGCTCGTATATGTTTTTATAATCTGATTTATTTATCATTTTGACATTAAAAAAGGCTGGTTGCCCAGCCGTTACATAAATTCAAGAAGCTTTTTTTTGAAAAGCTTTTTTTCAAATTTCTTTACCTTTAAAACGCTGTGTTTAAACACAATACTGAGTAATATAGCACTTGATAAAAATTAAGTCAACCTATAAGTATGGTATACCCAAAGTTAGGTACTTTACTGCCTTTGTTGTTTATTGTACTATTAATTTAGGAATTAATTAACTGCCATGTTAGGAATAGATATTGGATCAAAAAGTATAAAAGTTATAGAGTTAACCAAAAGTGGTGAAGCCTGGTTACTTAAATCTTCTGGTGCTGTTGGTTACACAGGAGTATCACCTGATAAAGCAGTTAATGAAAGTGATTTTACTTCAATAGCTGAAGTGTTAAAAAAAATAATTAAACAAATTGGAATAACCACAAAAGACGTAAACATTTCTTTACCTGAAGCTCTTGCTTTTACTAGAGTTATTAAATTTCCCATGCTTTCAGATGAAGAAGTATCATCAGCTGTGAAATGGGAAGCAGAGCAATATATACCAATTCCAGTTAATGAAGCTGTGGTTCAATATACAATCCTAGAAAAGAATCAAGAAAAAGCATTTGTATCTGTTTTGCTTGTTGCTGCTCCAAAAGTTGTAGTTGAGAAATATGTAAAAATAATTAAATTGGCAGGATTAATTCCAGTTTCAGCAGAAACAGAGCTGACTGCCCTTTCAAGATCTTTATCTCCTGCCAAAGGTGTCTCTCTTTTGGTAGATTTGGGTTCATCTGCAACCGATATGTCAATTGTCAACGATTCAAATACTGTTTTTACTAGGTCAATTCCTGTTGCAGGAGAAGCATTTACACGAGCGGTTTCTCAAGGTTTGGGAGTTGAGCCAATACAGGCCGAAGAATACAAAAAGACATACGGATTAGATTCTAACCAACTTGAAGGAAAAGTAAAAAAAGCTCTGGAACCAATATTTAGAGTTATTATCGATGAGATTAAAAAAGCTGTTCATTTCTATCAGACAGACGAGGGAGGAATAGCTCCCAGTTCAATTATTATTACAGGTGGAGCGTCAATTATGCCTGGAATAGTCCCCTATCTAACCGAAAGCTTAAATATCGAAACAATTATTGGCAATCCTTTTGGAAAGGTAAATATTGACGCTGAGACTTTAAAACAGCTTGCCCCATATATGTCAATTTACGGTACTGCTGTTGGTCTTGCAATGCAAGAAAACATATAACATCATGGCCAAAAAGCAAATAAACTTAATCTCTCAGGAAATGACTGTTCCTACAAAAATAGTCGTTCTGGCTAAGGTTTTAAATAAAATATCTATAATTGGAACGATTTTTCTTATTCTCGCCGCAATCGGACTTATTTCAGGTTTATTGTACTTCAACTCGCAATATAAAAAAACAATTTCTAATATTGATTCCTTAAAAGTTAAGATTACAGATTTAGAGGAAAGTGAACAAAAATTAATACTCGCCAAAAATAAATTATCAAAAATTGCTTATATTAGAAGTATTAATTCAATTGATAATGAGCTTGATAACTATAATGCGCTTAAAAATCAAATATTAATTAATTCAGTCAGTTTTGATACTGCAGAAGTTATCTTTGATCCCAACAAAACTGAAACATCCTTCAAATTTTCTGATACGACAAATTTATCAAATGCCCTTACAACTTTGTCAAAATTTGATAAATACAAAAAAATTATACTTACATCACTAGGATACAACACTACGTCTGGATATTTAATTAATTTAATATTTTCAAACTGAAAATGAAAATCAATAAAAGTGAAATACAATTTTTAGTAAAACCAATGACTATTTTGATTGTTTTACTTGCCTCGTTTGTTGTGTTGTCAACGTTTGGTTTAAAACAAATAAAATCAGAAATTGCAAAAAATGATGAATCGAAAGCAATGGAATCAAAACTCAAAATTAAGGTTTCTGTGCTTCAAAATGTATCTCAAGTAATTTCAGGAGATACTACATTTTTAGATGTTGTGATTCCAAACAGAGGAGCTGTTCTTTATGGAATTAGTCAAATAAAAAGTCAGGCTATTAAAGCCAATTTGTTTATCTCAAATATGAGAACAGGTGCAGAGTCTCCAGAAAATAATGGTGTATCAAAATCGTCAATTTCGTTTGATGTGGAAGGACCAGAAGTATCAATTTATGAATTTTTTAATTCTTTTTCAAAAACTCTACCACTTATAACTGTAGATAAAATTAAAATTTCTGGTTCTCCTGATCTTTCAAAAGCAACGGCAACAATTGGTGTTTATTCCACCAAATTACCAAAAACAATACCACCTATTGAATCTTCGGTTGATGGATTAACTGCAGATGAAGAAAAGTTGTTAAAAGAGTTAATCACATACACATTACCTGAATTTACAGATCCAGAAGTCAGTGGAATCCAAACAAGAGAAGACCCTTTTAATTAGGGTTTACTAAAAGTATTATTTTCTTTTTCTCTAGTGTTGCTTTAATTCTTAAGATATTTCGAATTGCTTTAATTACTTTTCCACCTTTTCCAATTATCATTCCCCCTTCATCTTCTGCAGTTTTAACAGTTAATTTAACAATTGAACCATCATTCTCTTCTTCAACCGTATAGGTTGATTTTTTTCCTAAAATATTTCGTAATATGAAGTCTAATAGTTCTTTCATAAGTTTTAGGTTATTTTTTGATTATTTCAATACTTTTTTGACACCTTCAGTAACAATTGCACCTTTTTTAATCCATTCATCATAAAGAGTTTTATCTAATTCATGAGTCTTAAGTCTGGGATTATAGCTTCCAATAATGCCTAAATTTTTACCATCTCTGGCGCTTCTTGTTGGAGCAACAACTATTCTATAATAGGCTGTGTTTTTCTTGCCTGTTCTTGATAATTTAATTGATACTGACATATTGTGTGACTATTTTATCATACTCTTAAGTGCGCTACCAGCTGCATCTTGTTCTGCTTCAGATTTACTTTTCCCAGTTCCTTTTGCAGTAGGCCTACCATTAATAACCACCTCAATTATAAATTCCTTATTGTGGTCCGGACCAATCTCTGAAATTACTTGATATTTTGGTGCTGGAAGATTTTTAGCTTGGACTTTTTCTTGAAGTAAACTCTTTGGATCTTTAAGTGGAAGTATAGCTTTTTTATCGGTATCAACTAAAATATTTTCTTTGATGAATTTTTCTGAAGCTTCAATACCTTGATCTAAAAACAATGCTCCAATAATAGCTTCTACAGTATCTGCTAGAAGTGATGAATTTGTTCTTCCTCCCCCATCCTCTTCTCCTTTTGAAAGTTTAATCATTTCTCCGATATTTAATTTTTTGGCAACCTCAGCTAAATTTTTAGTATTTACAAGATTTGCTCGGAGTGCAGTTAAATAGCCTTCCTCTTCTTTTGGAAATTTATTATATATTTCTGTGGAGACCAAAAATTCTAGAACCGCGTCCCCCAGAAATTCAAGGCGTTCATTTGTGCCATGATTATCACTATTCTCATTAACCCATGATCTATGTGTTAATGCTTGTTGTAAAAGATTATTGTTTAGAAAATTGATCATATACTGTTCCTAATACACCATTTACAAATGGGCCTGATGATTCACTTCCAAATTCTTTTGCAAGCTCAACAGCTTCATCAATTATAACCTTTGGAGGCGTATCTCCATTTTTAAGTTCATAAATTGCAAGGTGTAATATAGCCAAATCAATTTTGTTTATTTTATCAATTGGCCATGTTGGAGCTGACTCCACAATTATTTTATTTATCTCTTTTGTTTGTTTTTGGATCTCGAGCACGAGGTCGGGAATATTTTTTTGAGGTGTAAAACTTTCTGCAAATAAAAATTTAATTGCATTCCTTCTTCTTAAATGCCTTGGATCAGTTGCAGTTTTCATTTCTTGTATACTCCACAATGAGGACAGGCTTTGTGAGGTTCACGTAGCTTTCCACAAGAAGGGCATTTTGAAATTGCAGTTAAAGAAGCTTTAAATGTACTTCTTCTTCTGGTTGTTCTGCCGTGACTGTGTTTTTTCTTTGGTAATGGTGCCATGTTTGAATTATATATTACAATTTACAAATTGGCAACAGCTTCGGAGGCGAGCTTGATTAGTTTTGTGTCTGACCAGTCGGCAATTTTTAAATTTCCAAAGCCACTTTGTTTAGTTCCCAATACATCTCCTGCTCCCCTAATTTTTAAATCTAGCTCGGCAAGCTCAAATCCTGATGTAATTTTTGTCATGGCAGTAAGCCTTTGGTTAGCTTTTTCTGCGCTGTTTTCCGTAAACAGCAGACAATATGATTCCTTTGTTCCTCTTCCAATACGGCCTCTTAATTGATGAAGCTGGGCAAGACCAAATCTATCTGCTGCTTCAATTAACATTATGGTTGCGTTTGGTATATCAATACCAACTTCAACGACAGGAGTTGAAACTAAGATATCGATGTTTCCGTCCTTAAATTCAGTTAGTACAGCATTCTTGTCCTTTTCCTTCATACGACCATGTAGCAACCCGAATTTTAAATTTTTATCACGAAGTGTAGATCCCATTTTTAATTTTAAATTCTGGAACTCATGAATTACGTTTTTAACGTCCTTCATTGTTTCAGTGGTGGATTCTTCAACAAGTGGACAAATAATAAATGCTTGTGATTTAAATTCAGTTATTTGTTTTTTAATCCAGTTGTACGCTCCGTCGCGTTTTTCATTTGGAACAAGCCATGTTTTTATTTTTTGACGACCGCTAGGTAGCTCATCTAAAATGGATAAATCCATATCTGAAAATAAAGTTTGAGCTATAGTTCTTGGTATTGGTGTTGCAGTCATTGTTAAAACATGCGGGTTTACTTTTTGCAAGAAATTTATTTGTTTAACTCCAAATTTATGTTGCTCATCAATAACAAGTAAGCCAACCTTTTTAAAAGTTTTTGAAAGTAACGCATGTGTGCCCACTATAATATTACTTCCTTCATTTAATTTACTATTTGCAGTAACAAGTGAAATCTTTAGATTTGGAAACAATTCTTTCAGAGATTCGTAATGTTGATTAGCTAAAATCTGTGTTGGTGCTAAGAATATCGTTTGGTAACCTGCAAGATGTGTAGCATAAGCACCAATTGCAGCTACAATTGTTTTTCCGCTTCCGACATCACCCTGTAAAAGTCGATTCATTGGAACTTTTTGTGATAAATCATTCAAAATTTCTTTTGTGACTTTATTTTGAGAATTAGTTAATTCGAAATTTAAGTTATTAATAAATTTACTAATTTCTTTTTGATTTATATTTAAAGTAATACCTTTCTTCTTGATTAACTTTCTTTTTCTTTCCTTAGCTTTTGTAAGAAGGTCTACAAACTCATTAAATGCTAATCGTTCTCTGGCCTCAACAGTATCATCCATATTTTTAGGAAAATGAATTTTCTTGAATGCAGAGTCATCTAATTTGTTTTCAATTACAATTTTGTCTAGTACATATTTAATACGGGCTTTAATCCATTTGGAAGAAAGCCCTGCTGTAGCGGGATACACTCCTACAATTTTACCTGTATGAACTGTTTCATGATCTTCCTCAATTTTTTCGTATTGTGGCGAAAAAAAGGCAGGTTGTTTGTTAAACCATGAAAGTTCTCCAGAAATTGCAATTTTTGTTCCAGGAAATAACATTCTTGTTAAAAAAGGTTGTGAAAACCATGCAACCGAAACCTTACCCGTATCATCTGCAATTTGGCCAATTTGCATTAATCTCCCTGTTTTGGTTGTTTGATTCCTAATAGAAGTTATTGTTCCAATTGTTGTAACGACCTCTCCGATTTTAAGATCAGATATTTTTGTAATTTTACTAAAATCTAGATATCTGTGAGGAATATGATGAAGTAAATCAGAAATAATTAAAATACCAAGCTTTTCTAATTTCTTTTCATAGGTTGGACCTACAAATGGTAGATCTGAAACTGAATCCTGTAATTCCATTATAGATATATCAAAAACGGAAGGAACGAACCGACCAACAAAGCAAGTCCTGCAATTATTGCCAAAATCCTAAATATTTTTTTGTGTTTTTTAGACCCCATATGTTATTAGACAAGTATACCAAAAATTTTCTTCCCAATTTTTATTTTGTCTCCTTTTTTAATTTTGTAGTTTAAGTCAGAAACGACATCACCATTGATGGTTAAACCGCCTTGTTGAATTAATCTTTTTGCATCCCCTGCTGATTTCAAATTTGTGTAAGGCGCTACAGTTTCTGCAAGCGAATTCTTAATTCTTATTTCTTCACTGTACTCTACTTCTCTTTTTTGAAAATTATTTTCAAAAGTAAATGCTGCTTTTTTGGCAAGTTTTTCTCCCCAGAGAAATTTAACTATTTCAAAAGCCAAATTTTTCTTTTCTAGCATTGGATTTGCTTTAATTTTTTTGTCGAGTCCTTCAAGAGGTAATTCTGTTAATAACTCATAGGATAACAAAATTATTTCGTCTGGGAATGACATAATACCAGCATAGAATTCTTGTGGTTTAGAATCTAAAAATAACGCATTGCCAGTAGTTTTTCCAACTTTTTTGCCTTCTTTATCAACTAACAACTTTGTTGTTAAAACATACTTTTCTTTATTTTTAATTGATTTCATTAGTTTTCTACCCACCATCATATTAAATAGTTGGTCATTCCCACCTATCTCTAAATCGACATTGAGAACAACTGAATCATATCCCTGAATAATTGGATATAAAAATTCGTGAATAGAAATATCTCTATTTTCCTTTATTCTTTTCTGAAACATATCTCTTTCTATGATTTGTGCATATGTCACTTTTGAAGCAATTTGAGTTAATTCTGCAAACGAAATTTTATCATTCCATTTTGAGTTGAATACTATTTTTGCAGCATTTTCACCTTCAAAATCTAAAACCTTACCTGCTTGTTTTTTCCATGACTTAGCATTTTTTAATACCTGCTCTCTGGTTAATGGTTTTCTAATTGATTCTTTATCAGGGTCACCAATCATACCTGTAAAATCACCCACTAAAAATATAACTTCGTGGCCTAGTTTTTGAAACTGTCGAAGCTTCATTAAGCCTACAAAATTACCTAGATGCAAAGACGGAGCGGAAGGATCAAATCCTTGATATAGTCTAATTTTTCTTTTAGACATCAAATCGGAAAGCCCTTCTATATCAGGCAAAACTTGATTTACACCTCTGGTTAATACTTCATCAATTGTAGTCATATGGTGATTATAACAGGCCTCTGTTGAATCTCATACCGTTGGATAGGTTTTAAAACTGGATTTAAATGTTTCAAATTGTGCCCTCGATGGCTTATCTGACATGTCAGTTACAATATCTTTTAAATCTTGATGCATAAATTTTATATCTTGTTTAACATTTTTCATGTCGCTAGAAAGCTCGGCAAATTTTTGATTGGCTTCGTTTCTGTTTGTATCAATAGTTTCAAGAATAACATCAGAAAATTCTGAGAGTCTGGCATTTACTACTTCATCAATTTTTTTAACCAATACTTTGTTATTTTCTTTGAAAGCGACTTTAAGCTCATTTCTTAAATCCTTTATAGTTAATGGTTTCATATATTCATCATATACTTTTTGATAATTTCGGTCAATATGTTAAGATGGTTTATATGTGGAAGAGCAGAAGAAGGCAGAGGGTTAGTTTTGATAGAAATTCTTCGAAGGTATTAAGCTCAAAAAATATTGCCAAATATTCTAAGTGGGGATTTTTAGGTATTGTAGGATTATTTATATTTTTAATAATTGCACTCCCCCTAATGTCCTTTGGACTCCCATCCCCTGACAAAGTAGTAAGACGAGAAGGTTTTTCAACCAAAATTTTAGATAGAAATGGAAAGGCCTTATATGACATTTTTGATAATGAAAGAAGAACCCCTATTAATATTTCTGATATGCCACTTTACCTAAAACAGGCAACTGTCGCCATAGAGGATAAGAATTTTTATACACATAGTGGATTTGATATTTTAGGAACAATAAGAGGTTTATCCCGTGTTTTCACAAGAGGTTATGCTCAAGGTGGATCCACATTAACACAACAACTTGTTAAAAATGTATTACTATCCTCTGAAAGATCAGCTCTTCGTAAAATTAAAGAGTTTGTTTTGTCTGTTCAAATTGAAAGAAAATATACAAAAGATGAGATTCTTCAGATGTACTTAAATGAAGCACCCTATGGAGGAACTGCCTGGGGTGTAGAATCTGCTTCTGAAACATATTTTGGTAAAAATGCAAAAGATCTAAATCTAGTTGAATCTGCAATTCTTTCTGGGTTTCCACAATTGCCATCAAAATATTCACCGTACTCCTCAACCCCAAAAGCATATGTTGGAAGGACTACAGATGTACTTCGTAGAATGCGTGAAGATGGTTATATTACAAAAGATCAAGAAAACGCAGCTCTTTCTGAACTTCCTGAATTTAAATTCCAGACAAAGGGATCATCATTCAAAGCACCTCATTTTGTGCAACATGTACAAAAAATATTAGAGGAAAGATATGGAGCATCTGTTATAGAACAAGGAGGTTTAAAAGTAACAACCACACTTGATTTGGAATTACAAGAAAAAGCCCAAGAAATAGTAGCAGAAGAGATTGCGAATGTTGAAAAACAACGAATTACAAATGGTGCAGTTGTTGTTTTAAATCCTGAAACTGGTGAAATATTGTCAATGGTTGGTAGTAAACGTTTTGATGACCCTGATTATGATGGGCAAGTAAATGTAACTACGGCTCTTCGTCAACCTGGTTCAAGTTTTAAGCCGTTTACTTACGCATCTGCTTTAAAAGAAGGTTACACAGCATCTACTATGGTCATGGACGTAGAAACCACATTTCCCGGAGGTGAAGGACTACCTGATTATAACCCCGTAAATTATGATGGAAAATATAGAGGTCCTGTTCAAATGCGCTATGCTCTAGGAAATTCCTTAAATATTCCTGCAGTTAAATTTATTGCGATGGTTGGAATAAAAAATGTTCTAGAAACTGCATACGAAATGGGAATAACTTCACTTCCCCCAACAAAAGAAACACTCTCAAGGGTTGGATTATCATTAACTCTTGGTGGTGGTGAAGTAAGACTTTTGGATTTAACTGGTGCATATTCTGCCTTCTTTAACGGTGGAACAAAGGCAGAGCTAATTGCAATTTTAAGAGTTGTAGATAATGACGGAAAAGTTTTGGAAGAAATTACTCCAAAAAGAGGTAAAAAGGTTCTTGATCCACAATATGCATATATAATTTCAAATATTCTTTCTGACAATTCTGCAAGATCTGATGCGTTTGGAGCAAACTCACAACTAAATATTTCAGGGCGTCAAATTGCAGTCAAAACTGGAACTACAAATGATAAAAGAGATAACTGGACAATTGGAGGAAATCCACAAAGAGCCGTTGGGGTATGGGTTGGAAATAATGATAATAGTCCAATGCTTAATGTTGCATCGGGTGTATCTGGAGCGTCTCCTATTTGGAGAAGAATTATTTTAGAATCGCTCGCCGGCCTT
>AMFJ01021646.1_pt1 | contig 75632 bp, 68 predicted proteins | sample 427208 | NCBI WGS metagenome assembly AMFJ01 (sample SAMN02954298, study PRJNA114691) | groundwater metagenome | biome: aquatic; feature: subsurface aquifer; material: sediment; isolation source: subsurface aquifer sediment | place: USA: Rifle, CO | collected 2008-08 | reverse complement strand
AATATAAATTAATTTTATAATTTGTCTTGTTCCCACGCTTCGCGTGGGAACTTCGAACATTTTTATTATTTTAAATTAATATGTTTAAATACCGCCTTATAAATAAACCAAAAGATCTTAAATTAAAGAAAGAAACTCTTGAATTAATTTTTGGAAGTGTCTCTCTAAATATCTCAAAAATCCAAAATTGAACTCTAAATATTGTATTTGTAGATGATACTAAAATAAAAGAATTAAATAAAAATTATAGAAATAAAAATGAAGTAACTGATGTTCTTAGTTTCCATTATTTTGAGGATTTCACGCTCTTAAAACAAAGAGAAATTGCCTGAGAAATAATTCTCTCACAAAGTAAAATAATCTCACAAAGTAATGAGTATTGACTTACTAAGGAGCAAGAAACCTATAAATTAATAACACACTCAATCCTCCATATTCTTGGTTTTGACCATGAAAGTGATAAGGATTATACGAAGATGAGTAAGGAGGAAAAAAAGATTTTAAAATTACTTTCTATTTAGTAACTCCTATTAATTTCCCTTTATTTCTTCAGAAAACCTCGCTTTTGTAGAACTCAGAGATTTGAGATGGTTTGAGGTTAAAATCTCATTTGTGGGTAATTCTAATTACATAGTTAAATTCATAAAGTCATGAATCCATCCTAGAAGCAAATCCGAAGTATCTGTCATCTCTAAATTCCTCTCTATCAAAGAAATTAGTAAATTTCAAGCTTTTATTTTCTGTAGATAAATTAGTATTAACAAGCTCACATCAGGCTGGAATAAATCACTCAAATGCAACCTGGTCTCTTGGCTCTGCTGTAACGACTTTATTGTAAGCGAGAATTAATTGTCCAACTTTAAAATCTCTTACTTCGTTTAAATATTCTGTAGTATTTTTAGGATATTTTAAATCTTTGTAATCGATAGTTCAACTCATATAATTTACCCATTCAAGATTTTTAAGATTTTCGATTTTGCGATAAGCATTATAATCAAAATAAGTTTGCTCTAGATAAAATCCTTCATCGCGTGGAATTACTTTTTCAATTGGTAAGAAATAGCTTAGAGATAAATCATAATAAACACTTCAGTTTCACTGCTTATTTATAACAAAATCATTTTGCGTCTTTAGTTTATTTCACTCAATAATTTTAGTAAATATTTCTAGTTTATTTTTATCATCTATATTTTTCTCATCAATAAGGTCAGAATTTAGAAGTAATTTTATATTTGACTTAATATTTTTGAGTTCTCCAGAGCTTACTATATATTTTGTCATATTTTTTATCGCATAATTATTTTCCTGGGTCGACCCAAAAGATCAATCTTTTTTCTCAGAAATTATCCATCTATTCATATTATCAATAATTTGAGATATATCCTTGAAATTATCAAGTCACAAATTTGAAACAGCTCCGATAAAATTTGTAGTATTTAGAATTCTTGAATTATAGCTATCTTTTCAGAGAAATGCTCATCTAGGATGATACACAATAAATTCTCAAATCATATTATTAACAAGCTCTACTGCTTGAGTTTTTAGAGTTTTTTTATCTCACTCGCTAATATTTTTGTTTTTTGTAAGCTTGGCTATTACATCTACTTTTGAGATTTTTGTAGATAATTCTTCTTTTTTGGTATCTAATAATTTCCACATTTTATAAGCTTCATAATCATTTGGATCATAGCTTAAAATTGCAGAAATTACATCAAGTCTCTCAGTCTCTGGATATTTACAGAAATTATTATAATAGTCAGGATTACTACATCACTCTATTTTATTCGCATAAAATCTAGTTTTTAGGTAAGATACAGCACTTTTAATTGATTTATCATTTATAGTATAACCAATTGACTTTATCTCACTCATTCCGTCAACTACCATAGAAGTTAGATGAAAATCAGCTGGAGCGTTACTTGGCTCATTTGTCCAATATCAGAATCATAGAGAATTTTTTTGGAATGTAATAGATTCGGCTATAAAGTTTTTTATAATTTCATCCTCTGAAATATTTTTATATCAAGTATCTCCATCTACCCACACTTTTACCATTTTCTTAGTTAAATCAAATGGAAGTCAAGCGCTTGTATATAATTTTTTAATATAGACATTTGGCAGGATTGCAGATTGCTTTTGTTCGATACATCCATAAGGGAAATTAGCTAAGAAATCAATTCCACTTGTAATATTTGATAAAATAGTTGGTGAGAAATTTATAGTAAGCTTAGCGGAGCTTAAAATAGTATTAGTTAAGTCTATTTTTTCAGTGTAGCTCACTTTATCAGTCTTTCCAACAGTTGCAACAGTTTCTTTTGTTGAAGTTTCTTCTATTGGCAAGAATTTCTCTATTTCATCAGAATCTTGAGTATCTTTTGAAACTGCTTTTATAGTAAGCTTTGAAGTAGGATTAGTAAGAGAAGAAACTCAAATATCTTTTACTTTTACTCTAAATTCTACAGTTTTTTGTTCTCAATTATTTATTTTAATCTCTTGAGATGAGTTTTCTATATCAATATTTTCTCAAGTTAGACTCACCGTGAAAATAGAATTTTTTCCAGTTTTGTTAAATACCACTGGGGATAGAACAATTGTATCATTTGAGCCAAGAAATCTAGGAACATTTTCATTAATTATTACTTTTTGGGTGGTAACTATGGTTGCCTCTCAGACTCAAATTTTGTTATCCAGTGGAGTTGATGCTACACTTTCTATTACCCAAGTTGTGAGATTATCAGGAAGTGCGTCAGTTGTAATTGTAGCCTTTCAATTAGCATCTGTCGTGTAATCTGCTTGCCAAAAAGCTGTATCTTTAAATACTCACCTTTTTTTCTTAGAATCTCATCATTTCGCTCATTCTCAGGCTCATCATTTTTCTCCATCACTTATATCTTTAATTTCCAATTTTTCTACCAGATTTAATAATGACAAATAAGTATTAACTCCGAGATATCTCTTCATTTCATAGAAAAATGCAAATGGATTTTTCTTAGGATTTCATTTTAAAGCCAGCAAACTCTCGTCAACTATTGACACACTTCCGTTTGCGTATGGAATTGGTTTTCCATCAATATCGGTTGTTTTGATGTTTAATATTACCTTTTCTCCGGGTTTATAGTGATTTTTAGCGGGCGCGATACTTACTTTTAATTTTTTGTAATCAGTGACTACTTTTACGACGCTTAATGCTCTTTTGTAGATTGGGAGCGGATTAGATCAAGATTTTCAAATTAGAAATACTTTCACATAAAAATTTGGATAATAAGTATCTTTAATTGGAATACTAATTCTCTCTCCAGTAGATTTGATATCTTGTGTGAAATAATCTAGGATTCCATTATCTTTTTCAACTGTTACAAACATTTTTCAAGTCGAAACTGGAGATTTTAGAGTGAAATTAGCTGTGTCTCCGACTTTTAAAATACTTTTATCAGCAACTAAATCAGTCACACTATTATTTCAATCTCACCAATAAAATACCTCTTCTCAGCCAATATAAACAGAAGTTGATGAGACAAATGTCTTTCAATTAGATCAGGTGTAAGTTGTTTTTATATCATATTCTCCGGAAGTTTTTGGCATTAGAGTATCACTAAATTCTCAATTAGAAGAAGATGAATATTCTTTAGTGTCTTCCACTTTTTCATCAATAGCATAATCATTGTAAAAAATTCCATCAACTCATTGTTTTTTTACATTTTTCCACTCTTTTTTAATTAGTTCTACTTTAACTTTTTTTCATGATAAAGGCTCTGCACTGTAATTTAAAACAATTCCATCAAACTTTATTCAATCTTTTTGGACGCTGTAATAAGGAGCTTTAACTCATACATAAGCGTCAGTATTGTGTAGGATTACCTCAGTTGTTTTGCTTACTTGTTTTTTGGTGTCTGGGTCTTCTAGCGTTACACTAAAACTATATATTTTTTCTCATAAAGCTTCTTTATTTTCATCGGCTGTATCAGTAGGAAAAGAGTAGTTCCAAATTGAAGCTTCTCAGGCTTTCATATCTCACTGCTCTGAAAATACTGTCTCATCTCCATAATCACAATATCCCCAATAAACACAGTTAAATCAATCAAATCAAGTTGAAAATTGGTAATCAGAATAATCTTTTGCATCAAAGAAATAATTTTGAGTTAGGACTCATTTATAAAAATGTGCTCAGTTTAATTTTCATCCAAAATAATATTCTCAGTCAAAATTTAAGCTAATATTTTCTCAAATTACTGCGTCTTTTTTGTCAGAAATTAAGTTTATTTTAAATACAGGTTTCTTGTATTCTTCTACGAAAAAATTTCAATCATTATAAACCGATATTTGACTTCAATTTGGATAAAATTCAAAATTAAATCTTCCAAGTTTCATATCGCGCGGAAGTTCAAATTTACCTGAAAAATTAGAATTTTTATCTACACTCACTTCTATTTCTTTGAAGAAATTATATTCAGCATCAAGTATTTTTAATTTTGCTTTTTTCGTGTCTGATTTATGATATCAATCAAAGTTAAAATTCCTTAAAATTCATTTAAAAAATACAGTATCTCCAGGTCTATAAATTGGTCTTTCTGTGTATAAATAAAGGAAATCTGACGTAGAAGAATCAAGTCCTGATATATATTTAAAATCATAGTTTGAAGTTGCATCACTGCTAGTATTAATTATTCAATAATATTTATCACTTTTCGCGACAATTATATTATAAAATCAAGGAATTTCATATACTTTTTTGTCTTTAATCCAGTTAGCTTTTATCTTTCAAGCGCTAGTTAAATTATTTGAAGAATTAATATTAAATCATTCAAAGCTAATATCACTTGGAATATCTTTTCCATCAAGACTCGATGCAAATAATAAGTTCTTATTTCAAGCATTTTCTAAGGTGAGCGAGAGATTTGATTTTATAATAATATTTTCAAAATATATACCTTCATTTTTTGCTCATATCCTACCAGTTATCAAATAAATTGGAGAGATAATTTTAGTTCAAATAACATCTTTTTCAATATCAAATCTATTGTGTGAAAGCGTCCAGTTTTTATTTTTTAAAGTAATTTCTCAGTTATAATTCTGGATACATTTTGGCTTGAAATTAGTATCGCTTGTCCTAGTAAGATAATCATTATATCAGATAACATTCATCTCACAGACTTCAAGAGATGCTTTGTTTAAATTAATACTTTGTATGTCAATAACTGTAGGTAAATCACTTGGAATTACATTAACAATTTTACTAAATGAAGAATAAAGATATTTATCACTTTCTTTAATGTCACCCGATTTTATATTATAAGAATAAGATTTATCCAAAGTATTTCCAAAATCATCTTTTAAACCAGATAAAACAGATACTCCGTAGCTAGTAAATGGAGCAAGTCTGAAATTAAGTAAATAGCTAATTAGACCGCTTTTTTGAGGACAAATATATTTATTAGTTTCATAATTTTTAATATCTCTTGCAATAGACCTTACAGGAGCATTTGGAGTTAACTTAATTTGTGTTTGATTAGCGTCTTTCTTATCTCAATAAGTATAATCATAATAACTACTATTTTCGCTTTGTGAGAATAAATCATTTGTTAAATAAACACAAGCTAAAGTATTATCTATATATTTAAAATCAGCTATTTTAAAGGCTTTTACTGTTTTAAAACTATGAATTTCATCCTTATCTAGATTCTCATTAGCTTTTTTAAGAATTTTTAAATCATAATCACTATCATAATCTAGTTCATTTTTTAGAGTTAAAATTACTATTTTCTTGCTTTCTTTATCTATTGTTTTTCCATTTTCATAAATAGATTCTATACCATATTTTAGAGAAAAAGGGGTCTGTTTTCCTTTTCAAGTAAACGAAAATAAGCTCTCATTTAAAGCCACTTCTTCCTCAAAATAAAGTTTGAAAAATACATTTTTAGTAGGAATTTTGGTAGTGTCTGAAAAAAGAGGAGTATCTTCTATCGCCCCGGTGCTAGACAATGCATTTTGATAAACCTCAATTGAGCTTAAATAAGCGGAACTTATAGAAGTATTTGAGATCAAATACTTTGTAGGAATATTTCAATATTTTGGACTGATTCAAGCTGGAATTGCAAGAGTATAACTTTTGTTATAATTAAAATTTCAATTAATTGGTTTAATGGCAAATCTAGTCTCACTTCACTCAACTGGCTCTAATTTAACATTTATCTTGTTATTTCAGTTTTTTAAATCTATACTTTTTTCAATATCAGTAGGATTAACCGGAAAATTAGCAACTAAAGAAATTCAGTTTTTTGGAGAAAAATTTTCATCTGTTTTAAATGTTAAGTTAGGCGTTCTAAAGCTAATCTCTTTTGTTTCTTTAAGTGGATAGAGAAATTTGTCATCACTTTTTACGGATACCTTATATTCTGTCGCTCATTCCCAATATTTTTCTGGCACAAATTCCACCACATTTCATCCGGTCCATCTACATTTTCCAGCAATTTTTGGAGTTATTTCAACTGGACAAGGTAAATTATCTTTATTATCCAAAGAAGTAAGAGGAATTAGCGGAATATTAAATAAAACGAGTAAATTTTGAGAAATATTATCAAGCGTTTTTTCTGGGAAAATTTTAGTTACTTTTGCTCCAGATATAGCTTCAAATATAATACTGAAAGGTTTTCATATTTTAATTCAATATTTTGACTCAGTATTTTCATTAACTGTAAACGAGTATTCTTGCCCAATTTCTAGATTAGATTTTAGAGTATAGACAATAGTATTCCCATCTTTAAGCGTAGTATTTCACTCAATAAATGGACTCAAAGAGATTGTTTTATTGTTTATGGAATCAGACCTTAAATCAGTCGAAAAACTAACTTCAAGAGTTTTTGTATCAAATGGAATTTTGCGGTATTCTATACTGAAATTCGCTCAAATAACCTGAGGAACCTCAAGTCTTTTAGACAAAAAATCTGACAAATAATATCATCAGATTCATAGCATTATTACGAGAACTCAAATACTTAGATAAAGAACTTTTTTATTTTTTAGCTTAAGTTTTGCACTTATTACCAGATTATCAAAAAATAGTTTGAAGTTTTGCATAAAAAGATATATTAAATAATAAATACTTGTATATTAATGAATTAGTTATGAAAATCAAAAAGAAAATAATTATCACTTCCATAATCCTATCACTCCCAGTTTCTTATTTATTTATAAAATATCTTCTTCCTTTAAATCTCAACGCCTTGCCGGAATCTAGCATTATTTATGATGTAAATTGAGTGCAGATTTGAGAAATTCCGTATGAGGAAAAAATCAGAAGAAAAAATATAAGCTATGACCAAATTCCAGAGTTTTATAGGAAAGCTCTGGTAATTTTGGAAGATAAAAGTTTTTACACTAATAATTGAGTGGATCTGAAGTGACTTGTAAGAAGTACAATAATAAATCTGAAATCTGGGCAAATTGTGCAAGGTGGATCTACGATTTCTTCACAATTAATTAGGAATAATTTATGGCTTAATGAAAGGAGAAGTCTATGGAAAAAATTACAAGAATTTATCTTAGCACTTAGACTTAATTGAAAATATAGCAAAACTGAAATTCTTGAAAAATATGCAAATCAGGTTTATTTTGGATATTTAAATTATGGGCTTGATAGTGCTGCTAATTATTACTTTTGAAAAAGTCCAGAAAACCTGACTAAAGCTGAGCTTATTGCGCTTTTATCTATTCCAAAAAATCCTAAATTATATGATCCATACAAAAATAAACAAACATTTAAGACAAGATTTTTAATAATAGCTGAAACTCTTGAAAAAAATAATTTGATAGATAAAAATGAGTTAAATTCAATTAAAAATGAGCAGTTAAAATTAAATAAAGATCACAGGGATAAATTGCCTTACATAAGAGATTTCATTGCCAAAAAATGAATTAGAGAAAATATAATCGATACTACAATTGATTATAATCTCACGAAAAAAATTGAGGAACTTTGAGATAATTCCATTTTCTCGCTTGCCTGGAAAAATGTCTGAGATTATGGAATTTTAGTGCTTGATAGAAAGAGTAGTGAGCTAAAAGTGATGATTTGAGGAATTGATTATTACAAGCAAAATTGACAAGTTAACTCTACTCTTGCTCTAAGGCAACCAGGCTCAACCATAAAACCTTTTAATTATTTGCTTGCTTTTGCGAATTTTGGAATCAAACCAACTGACACGATTCTGGATTTACCGGTAAATTATAGCACCGATAAATGATATAGTTACGAGCCAAAAAATTATTCTACGAAATATACAGGTGAAGTAAGTTTGTCTGATGCACTCGCGCAAAGCATTAATATCCCCGCTGTGAAATTACTCGAAAAAGTATGAGTCTGAAATCTTCTAAATTTCCTTAAAAAATTATGAATAACATCACTTACTCAAGATGAGAATTTTTATGGGCTGGCTCTAACTCTCGGAGTATGAGAAGTGAGCTTGTATGAGCTAACTCAAGCCTATAATATATTTGCAAATGATGGAAAATTGTGTCTCACAAAATACTTAAAAAACGCTCCTCTAAAATGTGAAAATATTATTGAAAAAAAATATACCGATGATATAAACTATATTCTTTCAAATAGATATTTCAAACTCGCCGGATATCCTATAAATTCTGCGCTCGATTTTGCTGACAAAAAAGTCTTTGTAAAAACCGGAACTTCTAGGAATTACAGGGATAATTGGACTATAGGATATACTGATAATTATATAATCTGAGTATGGGTCGGAAATAAAGATGCAAGCAATATGAAATGAGTCAGCTGAGCCACAGGAGCCGGAGAAATTTTCTCAAAAATAGTGAATTTTCTAGAAAAAGATAACACCTCAGATAATTCAATTAATCTCACAAAAAATACTAGAAAATATCTAGAAATCACAAATCCACTAGACAATGAAAAATACAAAATCGATGAATTCGTGCCATCTGATGCACAAAAAATAAAACTAGAATTCTCTACAAACATGGCTTATGACTCATATTTCTGGACACTCAACAACAAAAAAATAAGCTCCCAATTTATCAACCTAACAAATTGAAAGCATATTTTAAAAATAAATCTAGAGAAAAACTGAGAAATTATTAAAGAAAATGAAGTGAGTTTTGAGGTTGTAAACTAAAAAATCATATATGTCTTATGTTCAGGTCATTCCATTTTTGGTTTTTTAAAGTGATAAGAACTACTCTCTTGATTGCAGAGATGAGCAAATCTTCTAGCAAAGTCACCAATAAGCATTACGCAGTTAACTTTTTCTTTAAAAGCCCTGATTAAAGAGGTAGAATCTAAGGCTAAAGGATTTGATTCCTCATTTAATCTTCTTTCATCCAAAAATTCATTTACTTCATCTAAAGTATTATTTCCTCATAATCAAAAAGGTCAAAATACATTCATAAATATAAAGTTAAAAATTAAATTAACTTGGTTATAAGAGTTTTTTAATTTTTGTCAATAGTTTTTTTGGCAAATTTATAATTTATTTGAGACTTATTTTAATTCTAAAGATATTTTGCTTTATTGTTGTTGTGTTCTTGTAGAGTTTTACCGTAGTGGATTTGTCAGTTGCTATCGTGAAGATAGTAGTAATATGGTGAACTTTCAGAATTTATTGTAGCTTCAAAAGTACTGGCTGAAAAATTTGAAATTGGAGTTGGTGGAAGTCCGGGCTCACTTCTTGTATTATATACCGATTTTTGATAGATTTTCTCTCAAATAAAAGCGGGGGTACACTCTTTTTGAGTGAGTTCAAATTCATAACAAACTGTCGCGTCAGCTCAAATTGCCATTCACTCTGCGAGTCTTTTTTTAAGAATTCCAGCTACAATTGGCTTATTTTCGGAATTTTTCTCTTCCCTTTCAACTATCGAAGCCATAATCATATCACTATATAATAATTCAGAAGTTTTTATTTTTTTACTAAATTCATCTAACATAATTTCAACAATTTTTACTACATCTGAGTCTGGACTTATTCTATAGGTATCAGGATATAAGTATCATTCTAGAGTTTTTGTATCTTTTAAAAAGCTGTATTTTTGTCTTAAATCTGAGCTTACATTTTTTGAAATTTCAATTAATTCTCAAGCTTTTATAATTCAATTAGAAGACAGATAATCATCAATATCAAATATATTCCAACCTGGTAAAATAGTTATTTTTATATCTTTTGAGTCTGGATTTTTTAAAACATTTTGAAATAAATTATCTAGGGTTGTGTTAGAATTAATTGAATAAGAACCAGATTGTAGGTTAAATGAGCTATAATTTAACTTAACCCAGATTTTATATAAATAATTATTTACATCAAATCCAAGTTTTTTCGGTAAAATATTTAGAGTTTCTCATTTATTTATTATAAAATCTTGATGAGAAATAGCTGTATCTCAAATTGTTGAATATTTATAAGCAAAAACAATAAAAAATATTCAAATTAAAACTAAAATTAATTTCTTCATAAAGAAGTGATTATTTAATAATTTTTTCGGTGGAATTGTATTTCTAAACTGTCTCATAGGAATTCAAAAATATTAGAAGTAGGAATTTTATCGATAATTCAAGAAAAAACAATTATTTTTTTATTTTTAAAAATATGAGCTAATTCACCCGATGAATAAATTTCATCTTCTCATGAGATATTGGCTGAAGTAAGGAAAATTGGAAAGTTAATTTCATCAAACAAAGTATGGCTCAGGCATTTTTCTCAAACCCTAAAAGCAACCTTATTATAAATATTTTTGTCCAAAAAAGAAGGCAAAATAAAATTTTCTTTTATTGAGGTCAAAATTGTAAAAGGATGGCTATATTCTTTTAAGAAATTTATTTGAGAAATATTTAGATTTGTGATTTTTTCAAGCTCTTTAAAATTTTTTACTACCACTGATAATGGTTTATTTTCATTTCTAGACTTAATTTTATATATTTCAAAATATGATTTCTCATCAAAAAACGGGCAACCAATTCAAAAGCAAGTATCTGTTGGAATTGCAAAAATCATAGTAAAATTTTATTGGATAGATCAAGTGGATATAGCTCAAGAACCAACTGCTCAAGAAGATGTCGCTCAACTAAAACTAGATAAATCAGAGATATTTTTCTTAAATTCTTTTGTGGTTTCAATTAACTTTTGTCCAGATTCTATAGTTTTATCAGTTTGTTCAATTTTTTGATTAATAATATTTTTTGTATTATTAATTTGTTCATTTGCCTTATTTACGACATCTCTAGCACTTCAAATAACTTGTTCGCTTGATTTTATTTGTAATAATTGGTCTGAAACATTATCAACTCATCATTTAAGATTTCTTACGAAAAAATTAAATCCCGACATTCATAATCTATCACCTATATAATCAGCCTCTGTAGGTGTGAAAAAAATTGCTAAAATATAAATCGTAACGAGTAAAACTACTGAAAAAAATACTTTATTTAAAAATGACATAAATTTTATTTACCAAATAAATCATTTAAAGAAGAACAATTATTTAAGTCTTTTCTAAGGTTAACAATGTCATCATCCTTGATTAAACTTGCTTCTAACTCCTCTTTTTGTTTTTGAGAAATTTGTTTTAGATTTGAGATAAACTCAGGACTTTTAATATTTCCAATCATTCATATTTCTGCTTTTACAATTCATTGAGTTTTACAATTTGGACAAATTATTTCCATATTTATAGTATGTCAGGCAGTTCCTAAAATATTTATATTTCATTCACTCACAAATGATTCGCAATCTTTACATTTAAAATTAACTAGTGTTGCCTCTATTATGCTTCTAAAAATTATATAATTCATATTATTTACTTAAATTATAAATTAACTTCTTTGTTACTTTTATTCAAGTATACTATATTTTTCAATTTATATCAAATATTTTATCTTTTATTATATTATTCATATATGACTTAGAGTCAAATTATTTTTTCATGCATTATTTTTTGCTTTTTTGTACACTTTATGTTAAAATAAAAGAAGTTATTTTATAAATTCTAAAAAAATGACAAATACTCCAAAAATTACAAAAGATGAAAATGAAGCTGATCAGGTAAATCCTCAAAAAAAGGATAGCATTATTAATGATGCTATAAAAGCTTTTATTAAATCAAAGTTAAATCAAAAAGATTGACTTGATTTTTATAATATCACATCAAGTAATTTAGATGAGTTTTTTTCTTTGGGCTTTAAAGAGGAATTTCTGAAATATACTGAATGAATTAAAGATTTTAAAGGTATAAAAAGTAATGAAATTGAAAATAAAAAATGAGTTTTTGTACAAGAAATTATGTCTTTTTGAATTATTTATGAATCAAAAAGAGAAGCTTTAACTAAAATAGTAGAAAGAGAATATGAAGGATGAATACCTGAAAATTTAAAAATTAAAATAAATAGCTTATCTTCGGGCGAATTAGAAGCAAAAATAGAAAGTCTAGAAAAAAGAGAATCTTTTATCAAAAAAACTTTATGAAAAGAAACTCCTCCAAAAAAGGATTTTTTAAGTTTTTTGAGCGAGATAAATATAGAATATGAAAAATTAAGTAAAGAACAACTAGATGCCCTAATATCAATACAAAATTGAAATTATGTAAATGAAGATAAATTAAGGCATATTTTGAGCTTATTTGATTATGAATGAAAGCAAAATATTATTAAGACTTTTATGCCATTAATAAGTCTAAAGGACTTAATAAAATTTAATATAATTACAGATAAAGAAGCTAGAGATTCAGTAAAGCTTATAATTGAAAAAGATGAAAAATTAAAAAAGATGAATTCTTTTGATAAAGATGAGAATATTTTAGATAAAATTGACCTTGAAGAGATCATAATTCCTACATATTTATTTCCAGAAAGCGTTTTAGATAGAGTAATAGAAGGGGGATGATTAAAAAAATTAGAAGATGAATATAATAAATTAGTAGATGAAAATAACCTAAAAGATAAAATTGAGTTTAAATTAGATAGCGCCTGAAAAATCACACCTGATTTTATTAAAAAAGTTCAGGAAGACCCTAATTTAGCTAATAAAATATCAGGAATTGAGAAACTCAAAAATTGAGCTATATTTAAAACTGTTAGAAAAGATGAGCTATGACAAGAACAAGCTTGATATTTTAGGATTGATTGACTGGATTCTGGTTTAATTTATGAGACAAAAACACTTACAATTTCAAATCTTACAAATGGATGATGAGTTTTTAAAAATGAAAATCATATTTATCCAGAACTTCTTACATATAGTAAATTTTATAAATTCCTAGAAAAATTAGAAAATTGAGTTTTTATCGAAAAAGATGTATTTGCAGAAAGTATAAAAAAGTGAGAAATAAAGCAAGAAGTGAAGGAAGATGAAATAAGTACACTGGAAGAATTAAATGAAAAACTTGATGAAATTGACGAAAAATGAAAACAATACAAAATAGAAGTCGGAATGAGTTTTGAGACTACAAAAAGTGGTCCAGAACACTCAGAAAAGTGAGTTTTTTCAGTTACAAAAATAGATAACACCTCTGGAAAAATATGGATTACAAATTGACAAAATGAAGAATGACCTTTTACTTTTGTGGAATTTTTCAATTGATTTCAGGCTCAAATATGAGACGGATGAAGAATTCAAAGCGTGGGTAATATTGAATGATTTTTGAGTGCTATTCAAAATAATTCCGACGAAAAATTAAAAAAATGATTTAAGGAATTAATAGTTCATAATAGTAAAATAATTCCTCAAGATAGAAAAGATGACAAAGATTTTGGATGAATAGAGTATTTCGTGTGAGATGATAAAAAAGCCGTAAGAATTGTGGAAATTAAAGATTGAAAAGTTAAGTTATCAACAGGAGAATATACAGAATGATTAATGGAAAAAAACAAGAAATGAGATGATGAAAAAGCTCCAGATTCATATAAACAAGAAGGAAAAGAAAGTCGGATGTGATATGAAATGTTATATTTGCTTATTAATGAGAAAAAAGCTGTTCCAAAAATACCAGTAAAACCAGTTAGAGAAGAGGCTTTAAAAGATTGACCAAAAGTAAAATGATGATTATTTAAATCGTGGTTAGCTTGAAAAAGTGTGTTTGATTTGGTAAAATGATGAAAACAATTTATAGATGCAATTAAGCACAAACTCGAGCAATGATCTAAACTAAAAGCAGCTGAATTTGCATATTCTTTATGAAAAAATTTACATTTGCCTGATGATATGCTTCTAGATTTAAAATCTTCAGTTCAAAAATCAAATCATTCAGTAATGGAAGAAATAATGTGAGAAATATCTAATCTTGGTTGATCTGATAGGATGGATAGAATTAGATCAGTTCTAGAAAATAACTGATCTCAAACATATGAACTACAAGCTGTTTTACTTGTAACTTTAAAGAAATATTGAATATTGTATCCCGGATGATTAAGTCAATATAAATGATCTTATTTTTGGTATAAAAGATTTTGATGAGTAGTGAACGATGCTACTTTCTTAAAAATTAAGAAAAATGTAGAATGAAGTTGAGAACAATTTACAGAAGAGACTCTACTAAGAGAATATTTTAGAGAAAAAGAAGTAAAAGAAAGATATAATATTAAGGAATTATTTTGGATAGATATAAAAAATTCATGGAGAGAGTGAAGAGAATCTCAAATTGACACTTGAAATAAGGATACAAAATGATTATTAACGCTAGACGCCTGAATAGACTATGCTGTAAATAAATTAAAATGATGAGAATATTATCATGTAGTATCAGCTATAAAAAATATTTGGGCAAAATGATGAAGTGGAGTTGAAATGAATAAAATTCCGTTTTTATTACTTATGAGTGGAGCCACAAAAAGATTAAGTCAAGATGAGGTATCTGAGTTAAAATGACATTTTATTGGATGAAAAAGTTTTCCAGCGCTTTGGTTTATAAATAGTGGAGAAAATATTAAATTATTTCAAGATGTAATACTAAAATTATCAGAGTGACAATGATGAAAGATGGAAACGGATGCGAAGGAATTAGTAAAAAAAGAAAGATCAGGAAATTATGAAGAGAAAGAATTAGTATGAGATTTAGCTAAATTCTGGGATGAATACTGAGCTATTTTATCACCAAAATTAACTCTGACAAAAGATCCAGAAATTTTCTTAAAAAAAGATGAACCAGGAAACATAGAGTATAAACTGTATTATGACAGTCTAAAATGAATGACAACTGATGATTGATATAATTTGGATAAAAAAGAGGCTTTATGAAACCATGTATATGATTATGATCATTCACTGATGGCTTTAACTTGAATAAAACAATTTTTAGAAAAATGAATAAGTAGTATCCGCCATGATTGAGCTATGGATAAACATTCTATGCATATTTTTGAGCAAGTTATTAAATGAATGAAAAATGTTAAAAATATTAAATCAAAAGATCCTATAAAAGATTGACAGTATCAGAAAAAATTATATTTTGAATATACAAAGGGTATTATGGGATTTTTGGCGGATAAAATGTCTGATATAGAAAATTTTATGGATACTGACACTTGAATAACTCTATTGAATTTATGAATACCTCTTGGACTTTTATCTAAAGAAAATAGGACAGATATACCAAAAGGTGAGATGATTAGAGATTGACTTTTTGACAAAGAAATAAATGATTGATTTAAAAATTATCTATCTAAAAGCATAAATATAGAAAAGAAATCTACTAAAACTACAAAAAATGTTTTTGAATGAAAAATTGAAGATATTTTATCTAAAAATACAAACCAAGTTAGGAATCAAAAATCTAAACAAAAAAGGAGAAAAAATAATGAAAATGACTATGATTATGACTATGATATGGCTGCATAAAATTTACCCCACCATAATCCTCACCATCTTCACCTCATCCCCTGCCCCACTAATTATTTCTATTTTAGCTTTTGGAATATTCAACTGCTCTCACAAATACCTTATTAACTCAAGATTTGCTTTTCATTTTTCTGGGATTGCTTTAAGCCTTATTTTGAGCGTACCATCTTCCATAATTTGAAAGAATTCGGTCTTTTGTTGGCGAGGTGTGACTTTAATTCTTAAATAAGCTTTGTTATCAATAAACTTGACATATTCTTTTAATTGCATAAATTATCTTAAATTAAATTTAATTTATTATAGTTATTAAATTAAATAAACAATTTATTTTACAAAAAACTTATGAAAATTTGAATAGATTGTAGGATGTATTCTACGCATTTTACTGGGATATGAAGATATGTATATGAGCTTGTTTCTTACCTTGAAAGTCACGATACCAAAAACGAATATGTACTATTTTTTAATGAACCTCATTTCTCAAATTATAATGTTCCGAGTGTTAGATTTAAGAAAGTTTTAATTAATGCGAAGCATTATTCATACAAAGAACAAACTATTTTTCTCTACAAATTATATAAAGAAAAACTTGATTTAATGCATTTTACTCATTTTAATGCGCCCCTTTTCTACTTTAGACCTTCTATTGTAACAATTCATGACCTTACACTGAGCTTCTATCCAGGTAAGAAGATGACTAAACATCACCATAGATTAGCCTATAATCTAACTATTAAAAATATCACAAAAAGAGCTGTTAAAATAATAGCTGTGTCAGCTCATACAAAAAAAGATATAATTGAAATCCTGAATGTCCCAGAAGAAAAAATAGAAGTAGTTTATGAATGAATTAATAAATCTGATTTTTTTGAGGCAAGTGCTGATGAAATCGAGAAATTAAAGCTAAATTTCAACTTAAAAAAAGACTATATTTTCTATGTCGGAGTGCTTCGTGAACACAAAAATTTATTGAGATTAATTAAGGCCTACAGCGAACTTCTCAAAGAATGAGAGGATATAGACCTAGTAATTGCCTGAAAAGAGGATGTATATCTTGAAGTTAGAAATACTATAATTAACGAAAAACTCCAGAAAAATGTACATTTGCTTGGGTTTGTATCTGAATATGACTTAAATGTGCTATATTCTGGGGCTCGCGCCATGATTTATCCATCTCTTTATGAAGGTTTTTGACTTCCGGTATTAGAAGCTATGGCTCACAGTGTGCCTGTTGCTTGTTCAAATATTTCCAGTCTTCCAGAGATCGCCGGAGAAAATTGAGCCGTTTTATTTAATCCGCTTAGTATTGAGAGTATTAAGTCAGGAATTAAGGAAGTTATAAATAATAAAACACTTAGAAAACGCCTTATAGAAAATTGATTGAAAAGAATTAATGATTTTAGTTGGGAAAAAATGTGAGAGCAAATACTTAATCTTTATAATAAAATTGAAAAATAAACATAAATTGTTATTATTAAAAAAATTTAAAAAAATAATATGAAACTTGCAAAACTTTTCGGTTCTAATTGTAGAGTAAAAATATTAGAAAAATTCATCTTTGAGCATAAATGACAAGATAACAATGCTTGATTCTTTATTCGTGAGCTTTGTAGAAATATCGACGAGCAAATTAATTCTGTAAGAAGAGAACTTATAAATCTCGAAGACCTTAATATCCTCAGATCTAAAGAAGAAAACAAGAAAAAATTCTATTTTCTAAATACAGATTGTCATATTTTTGATGAAATTATAGATATTTTTGTAAAGAATTTTGATGCGATTGAGGAATTAAAGAAATTCTTCAAATGAAGAAAAAAAGTAGATCTTATTGCCGTAAATGAGAGTATTCAAAATATATCAGATAGGTCAAACAATGTTGTTGATATTTTTATAATCTGAGAAATCGACAAGATAGAATTTAATAATTTCCTTGGAAGAACTTTTTTTTGAAAGAAGATAAAATATGCCGTAATGACCGATGATGATTTCAAAAACAGATTAGAATACAACGACAAACTCATCCTAAATATCCTCAACCAAAAATGAAATATCTTTCTCAAAGATAAACTGAATATCAGAGGTAGGATTGAGGGACATAGATAAAAAGAAAAAAAATGTCATTCCTGCCCTTTCTGTCATTCCTGCGGAGGCAGGAATCTACAAAATATAAGGAAGATTCCTTTCTTCAAAGGAATGACAGATAATAATTTATTTATTTAAAATATTTTTCGAAATATAATTTTGCTTCGGCTAATTTCTGGAGAACAGCGTTGTCATCTCAGGCAGATAATTCTTTTGGGTTAATTTTCATTGTAAATAATCATTTATATCCGGCTTCTTTTAATTTAATAAGTAAACTCTCAAGAGGCATATCTCATTTTCAGAGCATTATATCTTGTTTATTTCAAGTCTTATCTCCGAGAAAAACATTTCTAATAGAATTTCAAAGGAGAGAAAAAGTTTTAAGTAAATCAATTCAGCTTGACGAGTCAACATTAGAGACTACAAGTGTAGTTTCTCCGGTAATTTTTTTGATTGTAGATAGAGTTGCATCCTTGTATTCTGGAATAAAAAATAAAAAAGTTTTTGGCTCAGTATTCATAACATTTATACTAATATCCGGGTTTCTTGATTTTATTTTTGGGAGATAAGTCGAAAACCAAGTTGTATCTTTATCTAATCTATAAGGAGGATAAAAAGTTATACTTTTTACTCAAAGATCAGTTGCCATTTTTAAGATAAAATCAACACTATTTTTATCCATTTTTCTCTCATAAGCGGTAATTCAAACAACTCTAATACCAAATTCTTTAATTAATTCCTTGATATAATCAGTGTTTTCAGTATCAAAATCAAGACTCGACAAATCAAGATTAATTCAATCATATCAAGACTGACTAGCTATTTTAAATATTTTGTGTAGTCAATATCATTTCAGACTAGATGTAGAAATAAGAAGCATATTTTTAAGTTAAAATTAATTTATAGAGAAATTATAACACATTAAATATCTTTTGTAAAATTTTTTCTCTTATTTAGTATAAATGATGCCAAAATAGAAAATAAGATCAAAATTCAAGAAAAAACTAGATATTTTGTGTCTATTTTGATGTGAGATAAATCAAATTTATCAATATTTTTTACTCAATTTCAAGCAAAAAGTAATATAAGAATTCCTGGAATTGTTCCAAAAAATGTTGCCCAAAAATAAGATTTAAAGTTTATATTTAAAAATCAAGATAAGTAATTAACCGCATCAAATGGCAAAAACAATAATCTTGAAATAAAAATAGAATTAAAAGTATTTTTCTTTAATTTTTCCTTCATTGGAGCTAATTTATTAATTACAGTCCAACTCATAATTGATTTTCACAAAAATTTTCATAAAAAATATCATAAAACTGCTGACAAATTCTCTCAAATTGCTGTATATAAAAAAGCTGGAATAAATCAAAATAAAGATGGTGACAGGACTACCAAAAATGATGCAGGAATAAAAATAATAGTTCTAAGTAAATAAATTCAAATATAGAAAATTCATCAAAAAACAATATCTTTTTTTAGGTTAAAATAAATACTTTTTGCTATATCTTCATTTGATAAATTATGAGAAATTCTGTAATAAATATAAACTCACAAAATTATTAACCAAAAAAATGCGGTTAAAATTTGGAATAAATGTTTTTTATAAAAATTAGGCTCGCTCATTTTTATTTTTTAAGTGTTTTTAAAATAGAGTCGATCTGTTCAGGACTTACATTAGTTCAAGAATTTGGATTCATTTTTCCAATATTTTCTTTTAAGACTTCACCTATAATTGGATTAACAATTGAAACAATTGTAGAACTAAATGAACTTGTAATTTTGGCTTTAAGTTCTGGATTTTTATTCTGTACAAAGATTTGGTATCAAGTAAAAAGAGCATAAATTATAGCAAGACGAAAAATCCAACTAAAAATTGATGAAATTAAATTCATTCTGTGTTGTTTTTTTAAAATTGTGTACATTTTATCAATCTTGTCCTGAGTGCTTAGAAATTCTTCATCATTATTAAACATAAATTAGAAATTTAAGAAATAAGTTTAATCTATTGTAGATTCCCGCCTTCGCGGGAATGACAGAAACTAGAATATAAATTAAGTATATGCGATTTTTTTTAAATCAAAATCTTTTTCTCTAATACCTCAAAAAATCTATCAATATCTTCTAAATCATTATAAAAATAAAGACTCACCCTAAAGGTTGTTTTAAGTCAGCAATTCTCCATTAAAGGTTCCGTACAGTGATGTCCAGCTCGAACGCAAATTTTATTTTCAGCCATTATATCCGCAATATCACTAGAGTTCATTCAGGCAATATGAAACATAAAAACTCAAATTCTATCCTCTAATTTTCTGCTTCAAATAAGTTCTATTTTTCATTTAAATTGCTCTAATTTTTCTAGAAAATATTTTACTAATTCTTTTTCTTTTTTTTCGATAGCTTCATATCATCAGATTTTTTCGATATATTCCAAAGCCCTAAGTAAGCTCACTGCTCCAGTGATATTTGGAGTCCCGGGTTCGAATCTGAAAGGAAGTCCAGCGGGTGAAAATTCTTCTTTTTTTACCCAATTTATAGATCCCCCACCTCACCAAGCTGGAGTGAGTTTTTTTAATAATTCTTTTTTTCAATAAAGTACACCAAGTCCAGTATCGGCCATAACTTTATGAGCTGTAAATACCAAAAAATCACAATTAATTTTTGCAACATCAACCTTAAAATGAGGAATTGCCTGACTAGCATCCACTATGAAAATTACATCATTTTTCTTAATAATCTCGCTAGCTCATTTTAAATCAAAAATAACTCCAGTAACATTTGAAACATAAGTCAAAGAAGCTACTTTTACGCTACTATCTAATTTGTTTTTTAAATCATCTAAATCCAGGCTATAGTCTTCATCCACATTTACAAAATCAACTTCAATTCATATTTCCTCCTTTAGAATTAGCCAAGGCACGATATTAGCATGATGTTCTACAATTGAAAGTAAAACTTTATCTCATTTTTTGAGCCATCAGGATTTTTTAAAACTCGAAGTAAGCAGATTAAAAGCATAAGTCGAATTGTAAGTATAATTGATTTCTTGCCAACTAGGAGTCCCTATAAATTCCGCAACTTTCCTCTTAGAGTTCTCATAAAGTTCCTCTGATTTCTCTGATAAATTATAGGCTCCACGATGAATGTTTGCATAATCATGCTCTAAAAAATGTTTTATTCCGTCAATTACATAACCTGGTTTTTGAGCACTTGCTGCACTATCCAAGTACACAAGCCCTGGATTATTCTCAAATATCGGAAAATCTAATTTGTAATTTTTCATAAAAAATTGGTTAAGTTTATACTTTGTCATTCTAAACATTATCCTTTATAATTTAAAGCTTCCCTGTCATTCCGCCGATAGGTGGAATCCCTTAAACTTAAGATTTAGTACTTTCTGGAATTTATTTGCAAATATTTGCTCTCTAAAGGGATTCTCGCTTCGCAAGAATGACAAACTCTCTTTTTGTCATTCCACTTTGTTTTTGATTCCGCTTTGTTTTTATCATTCCGCTTTGTTTTTGTCATTCCGCCGATAGGCGGAATCCCTTAAACTCGAATTTTAACAATTAATTCCAATTCTTAGACAAATCCATCCAATTTGGATTTATATTTTTAATTAATTCTTCTTTTTCTTTTCTTGTTAAGTGCTTGATTTGTTTCTCTCTTTTAATTACTCAATTAACATCATTTGATTCCTCATAATATACTAATTTATTACAATTATATTTCTTTGTAAATCATTTTATAATTCATAATTTATGTTCAGAAATTCTTCTCTCTAGATTATTTGTCATTCATGTATACAAAGTTCAAGTATTACTCGCCATTATATAAACATAAAAACTATTATTTTTATAAGTCATAAAATTAAATTAATTTATACACTTGCAAATATTTGCTACAAAAAGGGATTCTCGCTTCGCAAGAATGACAAGAGACAAACTAATTACTTAATAAATCCCTCAAACCTCTCCATAATCTCGCTTTCTATTTCTTTGTTTTTATCTTCAAATGAGTCTAGTAATGCTTGGATTTTTCATTTAAGTAAAATAAATTTTGAGTTGTCTTCACTAAGTCATCTTGAGCTTAAATAAAACAAATCCTCTTCTTTAATTTTTACAGCTTTCAGGCTATGATTAGCTCGCGCTTTGTCGAGTTTTATATTTAATCTCGGAACTCCTGAGATTTTCGCATTTTCTCACAAAAATATATTTTCAATGTGAAGTTCTCATTTACTTCCGGCTCATTTTTTCTCAATCTCTAATTCACTCACTATATCCACTTCCCCATTTTTTGCAAAATTAAGAATATTTGTTTTATTTATTTCATTTTGTCCATTTATATAATTTTTGATATTTAACTTAATTTTGGAATTATCACACATTATCAATACAACAATTCTTACCGAAGAATCCCCCAAAATCTGCGAAAAATCAAGATTATATTCTCCAGATTTATCAATTAAAATCAAAAATTCTCTCAATTCATTTGAATTAATTTTCTCTGAAATATTGCAATTTGTTTTAAAAATTATTTTTTTATTTGACATAATATATTTTTTATATATAAAGTAATTAGTTTTTATTCAAAAACTATTCCGAAATTCAATTTTGTGGTAAAAACACAACATAAGGGAGATACATCATGGAGGCAATTATTGGTGCAATTTTTGTAACGGTCATACTTCTGCTCATAGGATATTTCCTTGGGAAAAATAATGGAGTAGACGATACAAAGCAAGAATTTAAGCAATGTGTTGTAAAAAGACTCGGTCATGTCCCAGTTAATAAAATGGAGACAGCAACGGTCTACGTTAAGTTCGACAAATACGGAAATGTGGAAGAATATTCATTTGATCCACCTGTCGTTCCGACACCGGAAACTCCTCCGCAATCATGATTTTCTCTCTATACCTTAAGCTCTTCTTCGGAAGGGCTTTTGCTATATTTGCTCCGAGATGAGTATATTCATTTCGCTCGCATATTCAAGTGGGAGATTGTTTGTGACTGGACTTATAAATCAATTTACGAGCATTTGCTGGGCTTGGTGGCGGTCTATTCCGCGGGATTGTAGGTAGAATAAAAATTCTTCGTTGATTTTTCCGGCTGATGCTTCGTGACTTACTGTGCTTGTACTATTTCATATTTTTATTACTGGAATTGCGTCAGATACTGAAATACTATCAAGAATTAATCAATCACACTCTATCGACGCCACTGAATTAGTGGCACTTTGTTTAATATCTAGAAGTCATCTGTAAGTTGAAATTCATCATCATTTTGAGAGAGATTTTGAAATAACACGAGAAGTTGTGTTTTTACCTATATGAATTACTTTTGCTCCGGCATCAATTATTTGCCCAGCGTTCGCGAAGGCTATTCAAATATGGTTTGCGCTCGATCATTCTCAACTTAATACAGAGCATGGATAAAGCATAGTAATTCCGGCTCCGAGATTTCATCCAACCCAATCGATATGTCATCACTGTGCTACTATCGCGCGTTTTGTATTGAGATTGTAAGTATTTAGACTCCAATTTTCTACACTACTGTAACGGAAATTTGCATTTTTACCGACAAAAACCTCGACACATCAGGCATGAAGTGTAGCACTCTCATATTTTGGTGCACTACATCACTCGATATAATGAGCCTCGGCTTCATCTTCTATTACAATTATTGTATGTTCAAATTGTCATCCATTTCGCACATTCATACGAAAATATGATTGAAGTGGCTCATTGAGTTTTACTCACTTTGGTACATATAAAAAAGTCCCTCAATTCCAAAAAGCTGCGTGTAGTGCCATAAATTTATGATCAGCCATACTAATTACTTTATTGAAATATTTCTGAATCAAATCTGGATATTTCGCGACTGCGCTGTTCATATCCTCAAATATTACTCACAATTTTTTGTATTCTTCCTTAGTCGAATGATATACAACCCTACTATCAAATTGAGCCCCAACACCTGCTAAATATTCTCTTTCTGCCTCTGGAATCCCAAGTTTATCAAAGGTTTTCTTGATTTCATCTGGGACTTCATCCCAATTTTTTGTGTTTGAAATATCCTCTGCTTCAGCATAATAACTAATTTTATCTAAATCAAGTGAGCTCAAATCTGGTCACCACTTTGGATATGGCATTTTTTGAAATAAAATAAATGCCCTAAGGCGAATTTCTAGCATCCAATCGGGTTCTCAATTATCTGCTGATATTTTTCTCACACTCTCCTCACTTAATCATCCCAAAATCTGAGAATATTTGATATCTTGCGGAATGTTAAGATTTATATTTGACATTAATTAGACGCATTTATCTTTTAAATTACAGGTTTCTTCGATCCTACAATATCAGCAGTATCACTCTTTTTGAATTTTGTGAGCTAATTTTATTCATCATTTATCAACTAATTTTCAATTTTCCAGCACAAAAACTCAATCTACATTAATAAATTCTAAAAGTCCAAAATTATGTGTGATAAAAATTAAAGAATTTTGTTCATTTTTGAGCTTTCCAAGTTCACCAGCTACAATTTTGAATGCATCTATGTCAAGACCCGAATCTATTTCATCAAGTATTATATATTTAGGATTAAGAATTTTTATTTGAAGAAGTTCAATTTTTCTTTTTTCTCATCCACTAAATCCGACATTTAAATCTCTTTCTAAAAAATTCTTTGAAATATTTAGCTCTGATAAATTTTTCTCAATTAATCTAGTAAATAAAAATTGGCTTATTGGCTTAGAATCTGAATTATTATAAGCCATAAAATTATTGTAAATAATTCGCAAATATTCTCATAAATTAACTCCGGGAATTTCTGGAGTATTTTGAAAAGAGAGAAAAATTCCGAGTTTATTTCTCTCATCTGGAGTTAAATTATTCAGACTTTTTCAGTCTAAAATTATTTCTCAAGAAATTATTTTATACTTTGGATGTCCAGCCAGAGTGAAAGCAAGACTCGATTTGCCAGAGCCATTTTTACCAAGTAAGAAATAAGTCTTCCCTATTTCAAAATCTAGAGTTAAATTCTCTAAAATCTTCTTATTTTCAACTTCTACTCCTAAATTATTTATTTGTAACATAAAAATTATAGCTAATTAATTAGCTATAATTTATTTATTTTTGGTGGAAAAGCAAATTGGAATTAAAAGCCTTTTGGAGGATTAGTTTGGAGTACTGAATTATAAATAATGATAAATGGCTCTTCGTATAAAAGATTATATTTTTTAGTTAGGTTAATATCATTCCATCAATCATTTTCACGTCTTATATAATTTAGGTCATATGCCATAGCCATATCATAACTATCAGTTTTTGCTCATCCTGGAAGAGTATAATTATTTGAAGATCATTTTATGGCTCATCCAATTGTATTACGAGTAAATAAACTTCATTTCAAAACCAATTGCTTCTGTAAAATATTAGTTCTATCCATAGAATCTTTATAATTTTCTATTCTATCCTCTCAAGACTTAAATCCGCTACTAATAAATCATCCATCAGCATAAATTACAGCATTTATATAATATACATTATTATTCACATATACATTTCATATATCACTTTTTGCTTGACTATCTCTTAGCGCAATAATTCAAACTCTTTTTCAAGAAGTATTTACATTTGCATTAATTAAAACATTACAATTTCTGGTAATATAAGTAATATCACTTGTAATAGAAGGAAGTGTAAAATCTTTATTAGATGAATCACACATTTTATAATAAACTCAGTTATTCAATTTTCAAGAAACAGCTCATTTAATCAAGCTACTTGCTTTAATTTTTATTTTTGTACGAGAATCAAGTTTAGATAAATCACTGAATTTACCCTTTCAAGTAACAAGTCATTGTTTTCAAGTTCATTGAGCAGTTCATACAATACGAACTCAAGCCAGAGCTTCTTTTGGATTATTTATTCAAATCGGTTGAATTGATGACGGATCTTCATCTGGAGTAAGTAAATATGAAACAGTTTTTCAATCTATACCATAACTAATATAAGGGCTTGTCTTTACTCATGGCTTCATATTGTATCACCCGTCAGTATTTGGTTCTAATTTAAAATCCATTTGTGGACTGCTATTTACTCATGAAAAATTATTTCTATCTTTTATTGAATGTTCTGAAACTGCCGAAATTAATTTATCCTTATAATTTTCCACTGTATATCAAGTGAAAATTGAACTTGTAGCTTTTTTAGTTAAATTAATAGAAACTTTATTGTAAGAATTTAGTTTTAAAATTCAATTTGTAGGACTCAATACACTCATATTTCAAATCCAAGGTTTTTTAAAATAATTAGCAGAGTTTTGTCAGATAATATAAGTAGATGCTGCTCATATATCATTATAATCATCATCCCAATTATTTAATTTTACTCAAAATGATTCATTAAAAGTACCTGGCGCAATAGATCTAAAATTAAATAATCATTTTCAGACATTATCTGTTTTTGGTTGATTTAAAGATATGTTATAGGCTAAATCTCAAGTTGGATTTTGATAATCTATCATATTAGTCTTTATCAAATCAGCTCAATTATAATATATAGTGTCCATTGTTTTGTCATAAATTGGATTATTATATTTATCTCTAAGATTTATACTATATTGATATTCACTTCATGGATAATATGTACCCTTTAGAGCCGTATTAGTTAATTGCACAGTAGATGTAAATTCATTTGGATTATTTGGAATTATTTTAAATGATTTTGCATAATTTGATATATTTCAAGCCTGATCTTTTAATTGAAATGATATAGCTCAATTACCTGATTTTGAAAAATCATATACAAAATTAACGCCATAAGGTGAATTTACACTAGATATTTTAGGAGTAGTAGCTTTAATATTATTAATATTAAAGCTATAATTAATTTTTTGTGAACATAAACCTGGGGCATAATCAGATAAATCAACTGAAAGATTCATCTTATCATTTGCTTTTATAGATGTAGTTTTTCATCAAATAGTAAAATCTGCCAAAGTTGGCAATGTTTTATCTATATGATTTATTTCATATTTAAATCAGTTTGTCTTATTTCAAGCATTATCTATAACATACAAAACTCATTTTTTTCAATTATCACTATTTAAACTAAATTTTATTTTTTGGCTTGCAGCACATCAGCTTAGGTCATCCCACTTACAAGTAGCACTTAGTATTATATTTTTATTAGTACAATTTAAATTAAAATCAGATGTAGCATCATTAACAGAATATATGGTCATAGGATTAGGATTAGCAGAGAGTTTGATTGTATAATAAGCCCCCGTAACCGCTCCATATTCATCTGTATATGGTATAGTTAGGTTAAATTCTTCAAAATAAGAATTAGTTTTATTATTAAATTGTAGAGTAAAACTATACTTTCAAGCTCAATCTCAGCTTATATTTCAAGTAGGATAATTAATTATTTTATCTAAATTATTAGTTGGTTGAATTTTTATAGGCAAAGAAATGGGATTTCAAGAAATATCTTTTAAATATATATTGTATTGCAGTGTACTTCATGGAGTAGTAGGAGGAATTGTAGATTTTGCAAAATATTTTAACGCCCTATCTTGCATAGATACAATATCTGATTGAGCTAAATTAGCTTCTCCAGGAACTACAGAAATATAAGGAGAACTTTTTGAAATATCATTAGGATATCAATCAGATATTTTTGCCTTTATATAATTATTTCATGTATTATTAAATCTAAATCATTCTTTAATTTTCCACTCTATATAATTACTAGTTTGTTTTAATATTGTAACATTTGTATTAGAAGGAGCTACAACATCCTTAAATTCCATATTTACTCATTCAAATGGTGTTATAGCCTGCAAAACATAAGAAATAGAATTATTACATCAAGTCGGAAAATAATCTCTAAATGTAGCATTTATATAAATAGGCGAAGAACTTAATCAAACTTTATAATTATTTCAACTTAATGCCCAATTGGTTACATCAGGAGAATCAATCTCTCAGAGAGTTGTATTTTTTAATAATCACCCAAAAAGCATGGTGAAAGAACTTGAAGAAGTAGCATTAAATGAGGTTAAATTAGCAGGATTACAATCACTATCTATACAAACTCTTGGAACTTGAATTTTAGTATAATTACTATAATAATCTAATAAAGCTCTTCAGTCATTAAATTTTTTATAATCTCAAAGATTATAATCTCAATTATTATTTTTTGGTCAATCTATAAGATATATATCAGCACTTGATGTTAATAAACTATACAAAGTCATAGTTTTGTCATAAAGACTATCACAACTTAAAGCTCACCCGGAAAATACTTGAGGATTTTTACAATAATCATTTAAAATAATATCTCTATTTGAATTATTAATATCATTTTTTATATAGTCAAAAACACTATAGCTTATTTTTGTAAAATTACCTAAAGTAGTATAGCTTTGATCCGCACTATCTCTTGGATGCCAAGCTGTGGATACAGAGAAACAATTACTATTATCACACTCATATTCTACTGGCAAAGTTCATTGTCTACAAGCATTATATGCAAATATATTATCAAAAATAAATAAAAATGATAACAAAAGTAATATTTTAAATATTTTCATAATTTAGAGAGATAAGTAATAAAATCTATTCATAAGTAGTCTCAGGATCTCAAGTAGGAGGAGTAGTATCAGTCTGAACTATAGTACAAGAAGTTGTGTTATATGTAAAATTATTTGAATGTCTTCAAGATGGACCGCCGTATTCTCAAACATAATTTTGAATCCAAGATCATGCTGGACATGTTTTTGGTTTTAAAGATGCATCTACATAATACACTCAAATAAAAGATTCTGAAGAAGGATCATATAAATTAGAATATTGAGATCATACAAAATTAGTAGTCTTATAACATATTTTTCAATCTAGTCCTATTCATGTGTAACTACCATAATTAGATAAAGTTAATCAAACAGGACATTGATATTCTTGGGGCAATTGTTCTAGATCACAAATTGGTCATTCAGCACATCAGATTCTAACGCTATAATAAGCCACTTGAGTTGCAGTAGTTCAATTACATGTTCTTCGTGAATTTATCCAAGGAGTACAACTAGCAGGATTAATAGTACATGGTTGACTTGATACATCTTGAATACAAATAAAATCTGGATTAGCTTCAGCTGAATTTATTACTGATAAATTTACGTCATTTTTATTTACTAGAAAAAAAACTGAAAGTATAGATAGAAATATGAATCCTCATATTATATAATTAATTTTTTTGTTCATAAATGTATAAAATTAAGTATTAAATTTCTTTTAAATTTTTAAAAGCAAGTATATTAAATCATATTAAAATAATATTGTCAAGTATTAATCTTTTATTGAATAGAAAGGCAGTTCCACAAGTCAATCTTCGTTAATTACTTTAGATCAAATATTGTCCCAAGTTCATTTTCTTCTGTCTAAAACCCACCAAGCTGGCCATCTTAACATATTATTTTCTGTTAAATATTTAAAATCTATAGGATATCCTCATTTTTGTTTACTCACTTCAACTAGTTTCTTCATATCCTCTTTGGTAATTGGTTCATATATTTTATCATAATTTTCATATAATTCCTTCATATGATAAATTTGATTAGTTAAAATTATGGGATTAGATTTTTTTACAAAAACCTCATTTTCATTTTCGTCAAAGAATTGAATATATGGCATTCAAAAAGTTTTCATAATGTTACCAACATAGCCATAAACTGGGTTAAAAGTATCTACATTCATAAGATTATCAATCTTACTCCATTTATTAAATTCATAAAGATAAACTGTTAATTTATTTCATTCAAATTTTTTGTCATTCAAATAATATAATCAATTAACTGGAACTTTATAAGTAGATTGTGTGGTTTTAAAAATATAGTATCAATCCTTTGCACTATCTTTAGAAATAGTTTCAGTTTTATTTGCTTTGTTTAAAGTAAAATCACGAATTTCTATATATGAATTAGCTAGGTAGTACATATTAAGGCTTGATGATATAAATCAATCTGAATAACCAAGCATTGATGCTTTAAATCTTAAATGTGAAAATGGATAAGCCTTAAATTTTATTTCATATTCTCAAGCTGAATTTGTTTCTATTGTATTTCATGAAATATTTAGAAGTTCTATTTTTGCTCAAGCGATTGGCTTAGAATCACCATCTGTAACTTTTCATTTAAATATTACATCTATATTTTTTGAACAAGTTTGTGGAAAAGTTTTACAATTAGATTCTCTTGAGGCATTAGCTTTTGCATAATCTCAATTTAAATCATATAAGTACGATAAAAGTTCTGCATCATAAATAGATAATCTAGGTCTCTTAAGAAAATCTTTCATAAGATCATACATATTTAATTGCATTGTAAAAATTGCATTTATCATATTAGTAGAAGGATGTCTAAGCTCTTCTCAAAAACTAATTTTAGATCAGGGCTTTTGACTATCTCAAGTTCTATAAATTGATTTACTTTTATATGCATTAAATACATCTAAAATTGCTTCATTTTTAGCTTCTTTTTTTCCTAATATTGGATCATTTTTAATAAATTCCTGTCTAAACATTGAAGCAGTTTCTATACTTCAAGTTCATTTTTTTGTTAAAATAACAAAATCTTCTGTCATTAAATTTATATTCATTCAAGTTCAGGTTTTTATTTTTGAAAGAAATTCGCCTAAAGTCTTATAATCATCTGGATTAACTTCTTTTGTATTAAAATTAATTTCATCTTGAGGATTGCTTACAACATAATCATTTTGTTTTGTAATATCTTGTTTAACAGAAGTTGATTTTTTTGACGATTTTAAATAAACAAATCATCAAAAAGAAAGTAAAATAATTAAAAAAACTACTATTAATTTACTATTTTTCATAAAAATATATTTTTAGAAAATAAAAAAGTACTTAACTTTTATTTAACTCTAATAATATCCTTTTTTTAAAAAAATCAAAATATAATTAAAAAATAGTTTTTGAAATTTTGGATTTTTGAATATATTAAATCTATTAATTTCTAAATATATCATATGAATTCATTTAGTCAAAATATATGAGACATTATAATTTATTTAATAGTTTTTGCATTTATTGGATTTTTCATCTGGAGAAAGCCAAATTATAGAAAAGATATTTTCCTTATCTTAAATAATCTAAAAACTGTTTATCTAAATTTTGTACATTGGAATATTTCAAAGGTTATAATTAGACTTTATTCTTTTGTAACTTGATTAATAATCTCATCGCCATTTTTAGCTTTAGCTATATATTTGATTTTTAAATTAAGTAAAGTTTTTAATAAAGAATCTCTGAGTTTATTTATTTCAACTGGAGATATTGATAGTAATTTACTTCTTGCGTTTTTAGGAAATATCTGGTCAGTTATTTTCTTGATTTTTATTTTAGTTTTGATTGTGAGTTTCTTTGCTTTTACCTTTATGTATGGAGATTTTTTGATACAAAATATTTATAAATGATACCTTGAAAAAACTAAAATCCCCTATTCTAAAAATCTATATTTTTCTTGGAAACATATATCTAAATATCTATGAGTTCTAGTATGGAATTCTCTTTATTTAGCCATTCCAATGCTTATATTATTTGCAGGAATTTTAGTTCTAGTAATTCTTTATAAATACAAGATAATCACAAATGATCCTTCTAATCCAAATATGATACTTTGAGGAATAAGTCTATTGTATTTTATATGAGTTTCGGTTTATTTTGTATATTTATTTATAAGATTATCCTTCTCTTATATAGGCCTAATATATACAGATAATATAGTCCTTCCAGCTAAATTTTACGTAGAAAAAAGTTTTACTCTGACTAAATGAAATATATTTAAAATAATTTCTTTATGAATCCCATTTTTGGCCCTGTATTCATTTATATCTCTCATTGTTGATATACTATGATTGAGTAATAATATTTTTGTTTATATTCTATTGTTTTTGACAATATCGTCTATTTCTTATATGGTTTTGATTTCTATTTATGCGATTTTGGAGGGAAAAAAGGTTAAGAAAATTTAAGAGTATAGTTTATTTTAAGGTAAATTATGATAATTGAGTTTGAAAAAGATTTGATTTTATTTTAAATTTTGTATAATATACTGGATGATTTATATATTTTAATTAAATTATAAACTATGGTGGATAAATACAATATATTAGAAATATTAAATAAATATAATTTTTGGAATAAAAAAGTAGAAAATCTTTGATATGTTAGAAAAACATATTTAGATAAAATAGAATCTTCAATTTGAACTAATGATTTAATTAAGGTCCTTATCTGACAAAGGCGTGTTTGAAAAAGTTATATACTTAAGCAATTTATAAATAGTCTAATTCAAGAAAAAAAAATTAATCCAAAAAATATTTTATATATAAATCTTGAGTATGAGGATTTTTCCTTTATTAAAACTAAAGATGATTTAAATACAGTTTTAAATTTATATATAAAAGAAAATAAAATAAACTCAAAATTTTTTATTTTTATTGATGAAATTCAAGAAATTGCAGGCTGGGAGAAATTTATTAATTCTATTAGAGCAGATCATACTATCGAAGTAGAAATTTATATTACTTGAAGTAACTCTTCCCTTCTATCAAGCGAATTATCAACATATTTATCATGAAGATATATCACATTTAATATTTTTCCATTTTCATTTGAAGAATACCTTAATTTCAAAAACTTAACTAAAAACAAACAAAATTTTATAGATTATATTAATTTCTCTTGAATTCCAGAAGTTTATAATTTACCAAATAAGGAACTTCAAAGAAATTTTATAAGTAGTCTTAAAGATACCATAATCCTGAAAGATCTTGTTAAAAGATATTCAATTAAAGAAGTTGATTTACTTGAAAAAATCTTTTATTTTTTAAGTAGTAATATATGAAATCTTTTTTCTATTAATGCAATTTCTAGAAAATTAAAATCAGAATGAATAAATATATCTCCCACTACTTTATCAAATTATTTAAGATATTTACAAAATATTTTAGTTTTTTATTGAGTAGATAGATATGATTTAAAATGAAAAAGAATACTTGAATGAGAAAAAAAATATTATTTAAATGATTTATGATTTATTAATTTCCTTTTTTCATCGTTTGACGATTATGCTTGAAAAAAACTTGAAAACTATATATTCAACTATCTAAATAGTAACTGATATACGGTGTACACTGGAAATTTATGAAATCTAGAAATAGACTTTGTCGCTGAAAAAAATAATGAAAAAATTTATATTCAAGCCTCTTATTTATTATCAAGTAAAGAGGTTATAGACAGAGAATATTGAAATCTAAAACTTATAAAAGATAGTTTTCCGAAATATGTAATAAGTATGGATGATATACTATTTCCAGTTGATGATCATGGTATAAAACACTTGCAGGTTTGGGATATAGATGAAATTAATTTTTAGAGAAAAAAGTGGGATTTGAAGTGAAGGAAAAGAATTATATGAGAGTATAGTATATTATAAAATAAAATATGATAATTAATTCAGAGAAAGAGCTAATTCAGGAGGTAGTTAAACTGAAATCACAATGAAAGAAAATCATCACAACAAATGGATGTTTTGATATTATTCATCCCGGTCATATCGAGACTTTTCGCCAAGCAAAAAATATGTGAGATATATTAATAGTTCTGGTAAATAGTGATGCTAATCCTTATTTCCAGACAAAACCTGGTCGTCCAATAAATGATGAAGTTTCGCGAAAGATAATGCTTGATGCTATAAAATATATAGATTTTGTCTATCCATTTCCCGAACAAACTCCAGTTTCTCTTCTTGAAAAAATTCAACCAGCAATTCATGTAAAAGGCTGAGATTATATCAAGGAAAATCTTCCAGAATATGCGGTTATAAAGCAATATTGAGGTGATATAGAGATTATTCCAACTGTTTGAGAATATTCGACGACTGGAATTATTGAGAGGATTATGAAAGTTTATGGGTAATAATTTATTTTTAACTAATTTTAATATGATAATTATTCAAATTATAAAAGAAGCTCAATTACATAAAATACCAAATTTAATTAAATTTATTTTTGCATGTTTTAAAAATATTTTTCTTATTTTAAGAGATAGAACTATTTTAACTCTCCCATTTAAATATCCTCTAAAAATTAATACAATCTTTGGATATAAAAAAATATTTAACTATTACGAAATACCTTTTTATACTTACAATTATTCTTTTTTATTAAATTTGATTCCAGAAAACTCATTATTATTAGATATATGAGCTCATTTTTGAGAAGTAAGTTATAGATTTTTAAAGGGAAATAAATGAAGGGCCCTAATATTTGAGCCTAATCCTAGAAATCTAGTAATAATCCAAGATTTATTTGTTAAAGAAAATCTATCAAATTATAAAATATTTCCTACTGCATTATGAAATAAAAATGAAGAAATAAGTCTAAATCTTAATAATCCTCTTTCTTACGAAGGTAGTCTAGTATATAATTTTAAAAACAAAAAAGTTGTTTCAGTAAATGTATCATTATTAGATGATATAAATATTGAAGAATTTAATGATTTTGAAACAATTTTTTTAAAAATAGATGTAGAATGATTTGAAATAAATGCTTTAAAATGAATGGAAAAAACTATCAGAAAATTATTTAATGAAAAGAAGAATATTCTATTTTTTATAGAAATAAAAGATATAAACAATTTAAATGAAGTGAAAGATTTTTTTTGAAAAATAAAAATAAATTTTTGATTTGAGAAAGTTACGAGCGAAGATTATTTGTTTACTTTATAAAACAAATAAATAAATTATCTTATTTAATAAATAAAAATGAAAAATGAATAATTGTTTTATATGTAATTGAAAATCTAATTATTATCTTACATCAAATGATATATGGTATCACACAATCAAAAAAGATTACAATGTTTATAAATGTAATAAATGTTGAGTTGAAACAATTTATCCAATGCCAGATTATGAAGAGATTCTTAGTTTCTATCCAAAAGATATTTATCATTCATTTAATACAGACAAATTAAATGAAACGATTTTTGATAAAATAATTAAATTATGATTTAAAAATAAAATGATTTGAAGAATTTTAAATAGATGGAAAATGTGAATTCCTTTTACTATTAATGGAACGACATTTTTAGATATATGATGTTGAGATTGAAATATGTTAAAATTAATGAATAAATATTGATGGAAAAGTTATTGATTTGAACTATGAGATAAAAATTTTTTAAATAACATATTTTATGATAACCAAATAAATAATGTTGACTTTTGAAATCTAAAATTTGATTTTATTAGAATTTCTCATGTTTTTGAACATTTACCAAATCCATTGGAATTTCTAGAAAAACTTAAATCAATCTCTAATAAAGATACTATTATAGATATAATGCTACCAAATACCAAAAGCTTTAGTGCTAATATTTTTTGAAAATATTGGTGTGGTAGAGATATTCCTAGACATCTTATAAATTATAATATAGAAAACCTTTCTTTGTTTTTAGAAAATAATTGATTTAAAATATTAAATAAAAGATTTTTGCTTTCCTATTGAGTACAGTGAAGTTTACTTTATTATGTAAAATTCAAAATGAAAAATAATTTTCTATACAAATTATTTGATAGTAAACTATTTAAAATAGTATTTATATCTTTAGATTTATTACTTATCTTATTTCATTATTGAGATCAAATATGATTTAGAGTTAAAATTAAAGTTTAAATTTTAATAAACACATAAATAATATCTATCAATTAAATTTATTATATCTTTTGCATTTATAGAATTTAAACATTCTAATTCTCTCTTTGTTCATTTAAATTTACAATTCCATGATTCACAAGGTTTACAATTTTTGTAATGATAAAGTCTTAGGTTAAAAGAATCAATATTATCAACTGGTGCTTCCCAAATAAATCTACTTACTGTATGAAAATTAATATTTTTTTTATTAACTAAATTTGCTATCCACATAATTCATCAATTACCACAAATATTAAATTTTGAATTACTTAAAATATTTACTAAATCATAAAAATCTAAATTTCAAATTAAATCAAAATATTTTATATTCTCATTATCATAAATATCTTTAAGCCATTTTTCTCTATCTCATCAAATCAAGACAATATCATATCATTTTTCAGTTAAATAATGTCATAAATTTAACCATTCTTGACTATTCATACTTCTATTAATAAAGCTTCAATAGAGAACAATAAAATTATTTCAAATATATCTGTATTTATTATTTAACTTTTTAAAATCAAAAATATTCCATAAATAAAAAGGTTTTCAAGAAATTCAAAGCTCACTTTTAATCATATCATCTTTTCAATTTATAGAATTTAGATTATATTCTCTTTTTTTTCACAATAAAAATGATAAAAATATAGTTTTAAGAGTAGAAACTCATCATATTACAACTAAATCAAATTTTTTGAAATATTTCATTAAAATAAATAAAAAACCATTAAAATCAAAAGAAGTAATTATTATTTCATCTATTAATCATTTATCTTTTAAGATATTTAAATAATTAATGTACATTTGATTAAAATTACCAGTATATAACCAGTATATTTTATTTTTTTCTAATCTTAATTGAGTTAATTTTGGAATAGATGAGATTATGTCTCATAATCACGATCATTTGATATATAAAATATTTTTCATTTTAAATTTAAAATTATAAACTATTATTTTAAATTATCTTATTTTTAGTATTTTTTAATTAAAATAATATAATTACAGGTAAATTGTTTATATTGATTTTCAATAGCATTTTTAAATAATACTATTTTTTTAAAATTTAATTTCTCGTAAAATATATCTAACAATATAAATTCTAATAATCAAAAAAATAAATTTACGATTAAAAATATAGGAGAAAATATAATTCTACTAATTTTTCAATATGTAAACATAATATTCATAAATAATGCTATTGTAGTAAAATATCAAGTATCATTTTTTATATAAATAATTTCAAAATCTTTGAAAATTTCTTCTACTCAAAATCTAGTAAATCTATAAAAATCCCATGGACAAGCATGTTCTGGATACAAAAAAGGAAGAGAAATAAATCATAGTCAGTCTTTTTTTAAAACTCTTTTAATTTCTTTAATTGCTCAATGTATATCTTTTGTATGTTCTAATGTCTGGTTACATAAAACATAATCGAAATAACTATCTTCAAATGGTAAATTTGCATTATCGCAAACTATATCTACATATTCTCATTCAATTATATCAGTTCAAATATATTCACTGTATCAATTAAATAAAGAATAATATGGTTTATTTCCACATCAAATATCAATTATTTTATAGTTCTTTATATCTATAGTTTTAGAAAAATCTAAAACTAAATTTTTAATCCTTTTTAAAGAAAAATAAGAAAATTGATAAATTTTAGGATATACTCTTTGTTTAATTTCTCAAGAAATATGTTCAGACATAAATTTTATTTTTTACAAATTAAAATACTTACATGATGCTCAAAATCTGGTCTTTCTTCATATATATTAAAATCCTTATTTATATTTAATATAGCTTCCAAGATACCTCTTCATGGAATAGCATAATAATGCTTTCATTGAAATAAAACTTTTTCAATATTAAAATATTTTCAGACAACTTTTATAAATTTATCATGAGTAAAATTAGAAACATGATATTTATTCTTCCATACTTCTCATAAAAAATTCGGAGTTGAAATTATTAATTTTCAATCATTTTTTAAAACTCTTTTTAATTCTTTTAAGAAATTTTCATATTCAACTATATGCTCAATTGTCTCAAAAGATACTATTAAATCAAAATAATTATTCTCAAAGGGATTATTAAATCAATCATAACAAACAAAATTTCAATTTTTTAATTGATAATTTTCATTATTAAAGTCAATTGCCTCTTTTGAAATATCCATTCAAATAATTTCTTTGGAAATTTCAGATAAAATATTTGTTCAATATCAGCTTCAACAAGCAATATCTAAAACTATTTTATCCTTAGTAAAATCTTTTGCAAAATTATATCTAATAAAATGATCTTTAAATCTTTTATCTCACATAAATCATTTTCAATGAGCCCTTTCTCATGTAAATAACATAGTTTTACTTAATTAATAATAAATATTCTCAATAAATCTGATCTACTATTTTATCCCATAGTAAATCTTTTAATACTAATTCTTTTCAATAATTTCACATTTTTTCTAGTTCTAATTTATTTATTTTTAAAATTTTTTCAATAATAAATTTTAATCAATTAATATCTTGAGATTTTATTAAAAATCAATTATCTCAGTCCTTTATAAAATATCTATTATCTCATACATCCGTGGCAATTACTGGCAAATTATTTGCAAAAGCTTCAAATACTACAACAGGTTGTCATTCAGCTAATGATGGAAGTATAAAAATATGATTTTTCTTATACTCCAAAATCAAGTTATCTAAAGATAATTTTCACTTAAAATTAATAAAATTATTAATCTTCAATTCTTTAGATAAATCAATTAATTTATCTTTTAATTTTCAGTCTCATACTATATTTAAATTAAATCGATTGTTTTCTAGTAATTGTTTATCTACATTAGAAATAGCTTTCAGTAGATATTTTAGTCACTTTTGCTCTTCGAGTCTTCATACAAAAAGAAAATTTAGTCAGCTATATTTTTTTTCATTGCTAAATTTATTAAATTTTTCTATATCCACTCATGGATATATGATTTTTATATTTTTGGTATTACATGAATACTCTAATATTTTCTTAGATACACTAATAATTAAGCTATACTTTAGTTTTGTATAAAAAAGTTTCTCCAGATAATAACACAAATTTTTCTTTCATATATCAAGACATATACTTCAATGAAGAGTATAAACTACCGGAATTTTAAGTAATTTTCAAACTATCATTGCTGGTAATCAAGGAAGGCTCGAATGAGCATGAATTAAATCATATTTTTCTATTTTTGCTTTTTTATAAAGAAAAAATATTGTATTTAATAAAGTCAAAAGTCTTGAAAAAAAATTAAAAAAATCACTAACTGGTCAAATTCTATAAATATTTAAACTACTACTGATTTTTTCAAAATCAGTTTCTATCTTTTTTCAATCATAAATTATTTTTCTAGTAAATAAATCAATTTTAGTATTATATTTATTAATAAGATAATTACATAAATATTCGGTATATATTTGTCATCATCACATAAAAGGTTTCCAACCTTCAATAAGCATAGCTATTTTCATAAAAACACTGTTATTTTATCTAAATAATCTCTAAATTTATCACTTTCTATTTTAAGAGATTTTATACCAAAATTATTAGCGCACTGTATATCTGAATCACTATCTCAAACAAGGAACATTTTTTCTTTCTGGTAAAAATCTAAATCCTTACAAGCTTTCTCTAGCATTCAAATTTTAGGCTTTCTACAATTACAATTATCAATTACTAAATGGGGACAAAAATAAAAATTATCAATTTTAGCTCAAATTTGAGCTAAATCTTTATTAATGTTTTTAAAAATATTTTCTAAATCATCTATATTATATAATCATTTCCCTATTCATTGCTGATTTGTAATAATTACAACTTTAAAATCAGACTTATTACAATTTAAAATAAATTCTTTAACTCAATCAATCCAAACAAATTCTTGCCGAGATTTTATATATTCTCATGCTTTTGCACTTTTATTTACAACTCAATCTCTGTCTAGAAAAATTATACCTTTCATTATGAAATATTACTTTTAAAATAAGCTGTAATTAGATGATCTAAAATCATATGAATATCTTCAATAAATCAGAAATTATCTGATTTAACAATAATATAATCGTCTACTAAATCTTTAACTCTCCCTCAATTAAATCATAAAAATCAAAGAGTTTTTACTCATAGTTTATTTGCTTCCTCAGCTATTTTTAATATATTTGAGGAATTACCACTTCAAGTAATCACGATTAATAAATCTCATCTATCTGCCAAAACTTTTAGTTGTTCTGAGAAAATATATTCATATCCTTCATCATTTCCCCATGCCGTCATTACTGGTATATTGTCAGATAGAGATATTGCTTTAAATTTTATTAAATCATTTTTATCTTGAGGTTTTTTTCATAAAGTTGTCTTTTGTAAGTCAGAAACCATATGACTTGCTGTTGCTGCACTTCAACCATTTCAAGCTATAAATATTTTTTTTCAATCCAGAAATGATTGCTCAATTATATCTATAATTTTAGCAATATCATTTTTATCTAAAGAATCAAGCATTGATTTTAATCAATCTAAATATTCTGTGCTATGATTTAATTTTTGCTCAAAAGTCTTTTTATTATAAGGCATATTATATAAAATTAAGAATTAAAATTAATGTACAAATATTATCTTACTTCATTCATTTTCAAAATTAAATTTTACTTTTTTTAAATCACCTAAGGCTGTATAAATACTTTCATGTTTTTCTTTTGGTGCATAAAAAAGTAGAAATCCTCATCATCAAGCTCAAAGTATTTTTCATCACTCAGCTCATGCTTTTATGGCTTTTTCATACCAATTATCAATCTGATCATTACTTATTCAACCTGACATTTCTTTTTTTAGGAGCCAATTTTCATGTAATATTTTTCAAAAATTATTTAAATTATTATTTTCTAATTCACATTTTAAATCATATGTTAATTTAACCATTTTTTGCATAATATTTTGTTTTTTCTCATCAGAAACCATCGCTTTATTTTGATTCTCCAAAATATTTGAAGCTGATCTTGTAACTCAGGTATAGAGCATAATTAAATTATCTTCAAGTCTTTTTTTGGTATCTTTTAAACATAATATAGGTTCTACAATAACATCTCAATCTTTTTTGAATTCTATTAAATTCAATCATCAAAAAGCACTAGCATATTGATCTTGCTTTCATATTGGTTGACCACATTTTTTAATTTCAATCATACAGGCTTCATCTGCTAATTTTGCTGGTGAGATATATTGTCATTTATAAGCATTTAGTGCATGTATCATAGCAACAGTAAAAGAAGAAGATGAACCAAGTCAACTTCATTTTGAAGGAATATCAGCAATTGAAGTAATTTCTAATCATCAATCAAAATTAAGATATTTTAAAATTTCTTTTACATATTGATGACCAAGTTCTTCTATATTATCTACTTCCTCAGTTTTTGAGTAACTAAGTCTTATTTTATTATCAAATTTTTTATTAACAGTAATATAGATGTATTTATCAATACTTGTACTGATTACTGCTCATCAAAATTTTTCATAAAAACTAGGTAAATCACTTCATCAACCTGTAAAACTAATTCTTAGTGGAGCCTTTGCTATTATCATAATAATTAACTTAAATTTTTAAAAATATTTAATCTCTCAAAAGTTCATATATCATAAAATTTTTCATTTACAATATACGCTCACAATTTTTTATCGGCTATTAATTTGGGGAAAATTGCTTCTTCTAATGAAATAATTTTATTATCCTCTATATTATTTAAAATTTCTTTTTTTACAAATAAAACTCAAGCTTCCACATAATTTAATTTCTTATCTTTAATTCATTTTTTATATTGTAAAACTTTTCAATTTTTAACTTCTAAATTATTTAAAACATCTGTATTTTCTTGATTATTATAGGCCGTAAGAGCTAAATTATAATTATTTTTAATTCAAAAATCTATTAAAAGATTATAATCAAAATCAAGATAAGAATCACCATAAATCAAAATAAAATCTTTTTCAAGTTTATTTTGAGCTAATTTTAAAGCTCATCAAGTTCAAAGAAGTTCTTTTTCATAATTATATTTAATATTTAATCAAAATTCGTCTCAATTTCAGAAATAAATCTCAACTTTCTCTCATAAATATCAAACCAGAAGTAAAATATCTTTAAATCAATATTTTTTTATCATTTGTAATTGATAATACAAAAAAGGCTTAGAATTTATCTCTACCATTGGTTTTGGAATAGACTCAGTAATTGGTCTAAGTCTAGTCCCTAATCATCAAGCTAATATTACTACTTGCATTATATATTTTTTCAAAAATAAATTTGATCTACAATATCTTTTGTTCATTCCCAAACAGCTTGTTCACTACTATACTTTGGAAACCATCAAATATTATTTAATTTTGTAGGATCAAGCTCAACTTGAGGAACATCTCATTTCCATCATTGTTCTCATCCTGTATATTCTAATTTAACTTTTTCTAATCACATATGTTTAATTATACATTCAGCAATATAATTTACACTTGATTTAGAACTTGTAGATAGATTAAAATAATTAATTTCATCATTTGAATTCTTAAATCAATAAATCATTCAATTAATTAAATCATCCACATAAATATATGGTTTTGCTTGTTTTCAATTTCAAAGAATAAGTAATTTATTAGGATCTTTTTTAAGTCTATTTACAAAATCAAAAGCAGCTCCATGAGTAGCATTCCTACCTATTACATTACCAAATCTATAAATCCAAGATGTTATTCAATAATTATGACAAAATGCACTTATTAATCATTCACAAGCAAGTTTACTAGCTCAATATAAAGATATAGGAAAAAGTGGACCATAATCTTCTTGAATTGGTAATTTTTTAGCTAATCAATAATTAGCAGAACTTGAAGAAAAAATTATTTTTTTTACATTATTTAATCTCATTGCTTCAAGCACATTGTAAGTGGCGACAGTTCAGATATTTAAATCTATATTAGTAATATTAGCTCATTTTGAAATATCACTATTTGCAGCGAGATGAACGACTAAATCTATGTCCTTAAAAAATGGAATAATCCTATCTAAATTCATTAAATCTTCTTCTATAAATTTATAATTTTTATTTTCTAAAAAATCCTTAATATATTCTCTTTTTCAAAGCACAAAATTATCAATAGATACAATATTATCTCATCTATCAAGTAAGACTTTTGTCATATTTGAAGCCACAAATCAGGCTCATCAAGTAATTAATATTTTCATTATTTATTTTTATTAAAAAGATAAAATATAAAACTAAAATAAATTAATTGTACTCAAGTTATTATAAAAAACAATGCGTAAAGTCAAATTTTAACTGATAAAATATCAATAATTCAAGTATTAAACCATTTTATCAAAACAACTAAATCAAATATAAATCAAATAAATCAAAAAAGTAATCAAAAAACTATTCATCTTTCAAAGGTAAATTTCTCTTTTATAAATTTTGAAATTTTAGTAGTTCTAAATTCATTTAAATAAGAGAAATTTTGTGTTAAAACTCACATTTGAAATATAGAAAATCCCACACTCCAAAAAAGTATAGCTAAAAATAAATAATAAGTTCAAAATGTTATTCCATTAATAATAACTGGTCAAAAAATCTGAGAAATTAAAATGATTAGTCAAAGCAATGATACTAAAAATCAAAGTTTTATAAAAATAAATTCACTAGCAAGTAAGAAAATATATTTCAAATTATTCCATCCTGCAGTATACGCTGGTAAATGAGGTTTTCTTCAATCTCTATCTGCTAAAAGTGAAACTGGAACTTCAGTAAGTTTAAGATTACAGAGTTTTGCTTTTACTACCATTTCAGAAGCATATTCCCAACCCCATGATTCAAGTTTTATTTTTTTAAAAGCCTCAAGTGTCAAAGCTCTAAGTCAACTATTGCAATCAGATATTCAAGCTTTAAAGAAAAAATTAATAAAAAAAGTTAGAAACGGGGTTCAAATATATCTATTCTTCCAAGGCATCGCTCATTTATGAATATTTCATTTAAGGCGAGTTCACATCACAAAATCATATCAATCATCCAATTTTATTATAAACCTATCCATTTCCATAAAATCATAAGTTCCATCAGCATCTCACATTATTATATAATCTCATGTAATATGTTCTATACTGTCAATATAAGCCTTTCAAAGTCATTGTTTTGGTATAGAAATAACTCTGGCTCATAATTTCTCTGCTTCAGCCTTTGTAATACCTCAATCAGTTGAGCTATTCATTATTATACATTCCCCTTTTAGATTATATTTCTTAAATGCTTCAAAAACCCTAGATACTGCATATCTAATAACCTTTCATTCATTTAAGGCAGGAATTATAACTGAAATTTTTTTATTTGTCATAGTTAGTTTTTTTAGCTAGTAAAATAATATTTAATCAAAATTGAAAATATTTTATATTAATATCTTCAAAATATTTAAGCACTAAATATTTTAGAGAATTTTTATTGTAATAAATTTTATGATCTAATATTTCTTCTTTTGTTCATATTCAAGAATAAGCTAGAAATTCTAAAATTGGTTTTCAATAAATAGAAGGTGTTGTCATTACCAGTATTCATCATGGTTTTAAAATTCTTTTTATTTCTAATAAATATAATTTAGGATTACTTAAATGTTCAATTACTGCTAATGTAAATAAAATATCAATACTCTCATTTTTTATATTTAGTATATCTTTTTCAATATTAGCTTTAACAAAATTTATATAAGATAATTTTTTATTTATATCCAAATCTACTCAATAAAGCGATAAATCTGAATAATTTTCTTTTAAATAATTTAATAAATTAGCATTATATCAACAACCTATATCACAAATAGTTTTTCAATTTAAATTAATTCAATGTTTTTTTAATAAATTAAATACTTTTTTATATCTTAATTTAGCTATTAATTTATCAAAAAATGTACTACTATTTTTTTCAAACGAAAAATTTCTCATATTTATTTTTTAAAAATTAAAGAATTCTGTATTAAGTAATTTATTATAGTTATAAAGAATATTAATATAAAACTACTTAATGAATAATTTCAAATATATTTATTAATAATTGGCACAAATACTGACAAAATTAAAAGTAATAATAAAACTAAAATATTAAATTTTATAAATTCTTTTTTTATATCTTCTTTTGAATTTTGTTCAAATGTGAATTTTCTTTGTAAATAAAAAATAACTGTTATATTAAACAAAAAAATAAAGAGCAAAGAATATAAAAAGCTTAATTTAAACAAATCAGAAAAAATATATGTAATCAATGTATTTCAAAATAAAGCAATTATTCAAACTAAATAAAACTTTATAATTTTTTTTATTTCTTTTTTAAAAGCATAAAAATCTGTGGTCATAATACTTTAGATTTAATTGACAATAAAAACAAATAGTAAGTTATATTAAATAATAATTTGCTAATTAAGTTCAATTCTCAGGTTTTTATACTTTCAGCCTTATTCTCAATTTTTTCATATAACCATTTTTGTAAATCATAAAATGGCCGTCATCTTTTATAGGATTGTATAATTTTAAATCAATATTTGTTAAATTCATTTCCTAATTCATCTAATTCAAAATGTTTCAAATGTCAAATATTTATATCACTTTTATATCTTTTTCAAGATTGAGTTGTTAAAATAATATAAACATCTGATAATTTACATAAATTTTTAATAACATTTTGCCAGTTTTCTATGTGCTCTATAACTTCACTACAAATAACTAAATCAAACTTATTATTTAATTCCAATTTTTCTCATCAAATATCTCAAACAAAAAAATCTATTTCATTATTTTTTTGTTTATTTAATCAAATTCTTATATCTGCAATATCAATTCAAGATAATTTAATATTACTAAAATTATCTCAAATCAATTTCAAAAGCTTTCAATCTCAACATCAAACATCTAAAATATTATTAAATTTTATATTATTTAAAGTATTTAAAATTAAATAATTTCTAAATCTAACAGAAGGATGATATTCATGAGAATTTGATTGATTCTCTCTTTTCCACCATTTATTATAATCTATTGTCATTTTTTTGCGAATATAAAATGAATAAAATACGAAACTATATAAACTAGAAATGGAATAATCGCAATAGGGTATCTTACAAAAGCATAGTGAGTTAAAAGTCATAACAATTCAACATTTATAATCAAAATTATACCAAATATTCAAAGTAAGGCTACTGAAGATAAAAATAAAGATTTGATTTCTAATAATTTTTTGAAATTAAATAAAAATATAATAACTGCTATAAAATATAATAAATATAATAAATTATAATCCGTATGATAAAAAGATTGAATAAATGGAGCACTTAAAACTCATGGTTTTCAAATACTTTCAAAAAAATTACTTATGACTCATCATTTTACTATCGAACTAACATCACCAACTTTTTGTGGAGAAATATAATTTATATAAATATTTGATAAATAAGCAATAAAAGCTCAAGTTAAACCTCAAAAAACAAATAAATATTTTTTAAATTTAAAATCCTTTTTATTATAAAACCAAAATAAACCAAATTCAATAAAAAATATTGCCAGCATTAGCATAATAGACTCATTTCTAATACTTGCATCCAAAAAAGAAGATATTGCAAGAGGAACTAAAATTCTAAAATTTATTTTAAAATCTTTTTCTAAATTCAAAACTTGGTCACTTAGATAAAAAGCAAAAGTAAATAAGAAAAAACCAGAAATATAATTAAAGTAAGCTCAAAAACTATGTATAAAAATAAAAGGCAAAGAAGTAAAAATATAAACCGAAATTAAAGAATAAAATAAATTTGCTTTTCTTATAAAGATTCCAAAAAATAAAAATATTAAACATAAATATACAAGTGGTGCAATTATATTAGACAAACCAACTGGAAATTTATCATATCCAAACAAAAAGTAAGTATCAGTAAGTGGTGCAAATATATTTCTCTCAAGTGCTGAACCTAAAAACTCACTATTTCTTCTATCTAAAACTAAACTCTTATTCTCTACGAAAACCTTTGTCTTTAAATCCCATCCAGCTACAGAATCTTCATCAAAAGTCGGCATAGAGATATTTATAGAAAAAGCCATAAATACCTTAAAAATAACATAAAATACAATCAAAACCGAAACTATTTTTTGCCAAGATTTCAGGGTAATAAAAGAAGATTTTATTTGTAATGAATTATCTTTTATAGAAACTAATATCTCACTTAATAAGCCTTTGTTTTTAGAATTTTTAAATATCAAAATTCAGACTAAAACAAAAAAAGTTAAAACCGGTCAGATAAGTGAGAGTTTATCAAAAATAATTCCTTCTAGGAATAACTCAAAAACAAATAAACTCAAAACTACTCAAAAACCGAGTGCTAATTGTTCAAAGATATTTAAATATTTATGTTGATTAAATAGCCAGAGAAGCAAAAGTCCTGTTATAAAAACTAGTAAAATTGTTAAAATTATCATAATTTATTTTTTAAAAATATAAATTTTTCCGTATTCTTTCCAAATTATTTCTTTTTCTACATTATAACTTCCGGAATTATAAATCAAAACTCCGGAATTATAAGTAGGGTCTTTAAAACCAAAAGGAGCTTGATCTCAATATGGATTATACCAAAAAATATATTTCACTTTGTCAATATTGTCAAATTTTACATCTGGATAAATATGATATTTACCCTCAAAATCAAAAGGGTATGGGGCTACGAAAGCTCATTTTGCTTTAGCTGGAACTTGAGTTTTTATAAAATCAAGAAACTCATAAAAATCACCAGTTTTTCCAAGTCTTCCATTTTTCATAATATCTGTTTGGCTTGTAATATCTTGCCATATTCTCACTTCATTTACAGTTGAGAAAAAATCAAAAAACATCCAGAAAAATATTAAAACTCAAACTCAAAAATAGAGCGCATAATTTTTATTTTTATAAGCTATAAAATACCAAATTAAAGCTACAAATAAGAAAAAAATTATCCACCAAAAAAATACTTCATTAATATATTTTCCATTCCAGAGAGGATATTCGAGGAAATTAATGGTTCTAGGATTGTATTCTTTATAAGTCAAGGCTTCATTCCAACCATTTATTACATTCTCTCAAAAACTAAATTTTCATAAATTCACACCAACTCACTCCCCTTTTATCTTTCAATCAAAAACTAAAATAACTGGAATCTCAGCTGGAAGCTGAGAGTAGAATTGTAATTTATTGAAACTAAATTTTACATTAAAATTTCCTAAACTTATCAAATCATTAAACTCTCCAGGGATAATCTGCTTACCATCAAAAAATCAATATCAAAATTTTCAAGATCCAGTTAGATTTCAGTTTAATTCAAGATAATCGTTTAGATTAAATTTATCAAGCATAACAAAACATTGCTTACTACATTCAAAATTAAGTTTATCTCAATTTTGTGTAGCTTTGTCAAATCATTGAACTTGATAATCAGCAGAAGAAACTCAATAAAAAGCAAGGAATAAAAAGCAAGAAACTAAAATCTGAAATATTTTTTTCATAAATTTATAAAAATTAATAAAGTTAAGGTTATGTAAATTTCATAAAAATCAAATTAATTTTCTAAAACTTCCCTATAAATTTCTAAAGTCCTATTAATATTATCTTCCCATTCAAATCTTTTCCCTCAAATATTCTCAAAAACTCAAGACTTAAATTTTAAAACCGCCTCAATTATATCCTGAGAATTTGAAGGTTCAATAAAGTTAATTTTATCACTTACAACTTCTGGGAGAGAAGCAATATTTGTAACTATTAAATTCTGTCATAATGCACAAGTTTCAGCTGCAGCAAAACCAAACCCCTCGGCGAGAGATGGAATAATTACAAAATCAGAAGCAAGAATGTATTTTTTAATTTCCTCATATTCCACACTATCAATCCAGACTATATTTTTTTCAAGTTTTAATTTTTTAATTAATTCAAGTTCAAAATTTGCTGGATTATTTTTACTTTTAGATACAATTATAAAAGCCTTAAAATCAGGAATATTTTTAGCAATTTCTGGAATTGCTTCTATATAATATCTAAGTCATTTTGAGATTCAAGATCTTCCAAAAAATAGTCATACATAATTATTTTCTAAACTATATTTTTGTCTTATTTCATCTACTTCTTGTTGTTTTACTGTATTTTTATCCCATATTTTATAATCAATTCAATTATATATTGTAACCAATTTTTTATCTTCAACTCATGAATAAATTCTTAAATTATTTTTTGTATAATTAGAAACACAAATATATTTATCAAAACTAAATTTAAATATAAAACTTTCAAATAATTTAAAGAAAAATCATTTCACTCACATAAAATTATACCAAAGTTTTCAGAAAATCTCATGGACAGTTAAAACAACTTTTTTTCAAGAAATTTTCCCAATAATCCAGGCTGGAATTGCAGCATTGTAAGTTGTAGTATGAATTATATCACAATCTCTTGCTAGTTTGACTCATTTAAATAGTGAAAAAAACATAAAATCATATCTATTATTTCACTCTCTAAATATTTCCAAATTCTCAGATATTTTCTCATATTTAGATAAAATACTATCAAATCTAGAAGTCAATACAATAACTTGATTTCAGGATTCTATTAATCAATTTATTAAATTTTCAAAAAGAACCTCAACTCAACCAATATGAGGTTTGTATAAATCTAAAATAAATAAAATTTTCATTTTTTAGTTTAATCTTATTTATAAAAAAATTTCTTATACAACAATTCAAAGAGTATCTTAAAAGCATTGCTATTTTTTTGTCATTTAGAGAGCGAATATTGACTATATTTTATATTTACAGGAACTTCTTTATATTTAGCTTTTAACCTATTTATTTCCTCAATTAATTCAGATGCATAAGTCATATTATCAGATGTAATATTGATTTTCTTGATAAAATCAAGTGATATTACTCTATACCCATTATGAGGATCAGATACCCAAATTCAATTAATAAAAAGTGTTATAATTTTAGATCCAAAAAGTACAATTTTTCTCAAAAATGGGATATTTAAAGCAGTCCCTCATTCTATAAATCTAGATCAAAGTAGTACATCTAAATTTTCATTTTTTTTAATAATTTCTAAGAAATTATCCATATCATCCACATCCATTTGCCCATCAGCATCGTATGTAACCACCCATTTTACTTTAAAATCATCTCAATATTTTTTCAAGAATTCAAATCAAGTTTTATTTGCAGCTCATCATCCCCTATTTATTAAATGAGTTAGAAGTAAAATATGATATTTTTTGTTTTTTGAAATAAAATCTTTTACAATTTTGCCTGTATTATCAGATGATCCGTCATTTACAATTATGATTTTTTTAAATCATTTTTTTAAAATTGATTGAATTACTTCTATTATTGCAGTTTCTTCATTAAAAGCTCTTATTAAAAATACAAATTCATCCTTAATGTCTTTATTTTTTATCTCATTAAAATCAATTCAGCAGTGAGAAATTGTCTTTTCTAAGGCTTGATTTGAGATAATTGAAGTAAGATATATTTTGTTTTTTGTAATTCTATTTAGAAGTTCAAAATAAAAGTAAGCAAGAAGAATTATTGAAATATATACAAGTAAATCCGCTCATCTATTAAGTCAGAAAAATGCTCAGAATTTATTTAGTGCTCATATATTAAATGTAAAAAATAATATTATAAAGGTTCCTCCAAAAAAAACCAGAAAATGAAGACCATTTAGCTTTTTTCTCTGGAAAAAATCCAGTGCAAAAAGGAAAAAAACTAATCCTGATATTATTATTATAAATTGTAAAGGCGATAGAGACATAATTTAAATTAAAATTAAGTAAATTTATTTTACTAAAAATTTCAAAAAAACAAATATTTTATAAAAAATTGCAAATAATATTTTTTGTATATTATAGAAGTATTACTTTAAAAGCGAATTTTATGAAAATAGAAAATTTAAATATAGCTTATGACAATAAAAATATTTTAAAGAATATAAATATTGAGATTAAAGAACAAGATTTTGTATTTCTTATCGGGAATTCTTGATCTGGAAAAACTAGTTTTATTAAATCACTTATTTGAGATTTAAAGCCAAAATCAGGTAAAATTATTACAAATGATTGACTTGATATTTATAATTTTACACCAAAAGAACTGACAAAATACAGAAGAACTATCGGAATAGTATTTCAAGATTATAAACTCTTAAAAAGCAAAACAGTTAAAGAAAATGTAGCATTTGCGATGGAAGTATGTGGCTACAGCGACAAACAAATCGCCCAAAGAGTGCCAGAAGTTCTAAGTCAAGTGTGATTACTAAATAAAAAAGATAATTTCATAGATACTCTGTCTGGATGAGAGGCTCAAAGAATTGCCGTTGCTAGAGCTCTAATTCACAACCCAGACATAATTATCTGAGATGAACCAACTGGAAATCTAGATCCACACAACGCAGATGAGATAATGGCAATTTTGTCAGAATTAAATAGATGATGAAAGACAATTATAATTGCAACTCACGATGATAAAATAGTTAATAAACTGAAAAAAAGAGTTATAACTTTTAAGGATTGACTCGTTTTTTCTGATATAAAAAATTGAAATTATAATTTATAAATTAAAAAAATTTTAATTTAAACTTTACTTTTTTAGTTTTTTCATATACTACAAGCATTAATTTATTAGTATTAATTAAAAATATATGGTCTTAAAATATTTTTCTAGAATTTGGAAATCTGATGATTTGAAGAAAAAAATCATTATTACTCTTTCTTTAGTTGTATTGTTTGAGTTCTTATCAATAATTCCAGTTCCAGGAGTTAATCTCTGAGCACTTGAAAATATGCAAAAATTTCTTGAAGCAAACCAATGACTTTCGTTTTTCTCTTCTCTAATGTGAGGATGATTAAAAAGATTTTCTATAATATTAATGGGACTTTCTCCATATATTAACGCAGTTATTATAATCCAACTTCTAGCCGTTGTTATCCCACAACTAGAAGCTCTAAAAAAAGAATGAGAACAATGACAAAAGAAAATTGATACTTATACTAGATGGCTTACTTTACCTCTTGCTTTCGCTCAAAGTTACTGAATGATTGTACTTTTGAATACTTTACTTGGTTCAAATGTAAAATTAATTGAAACTACAGACTTTTTCGGAACAGTTCTTCCTGCGATGCTTGTAATTACAGCTTGAACTCTATTTTTGATGTGGCTAGGTGAAATTATTAATGAATCAGGAATTGGAAATGGATCTTCAATAATAATCTTTGCTTGAGTTTTAGCAGGAGTTCCACAACATATTATGAGTTATTTAAGTGTTTGAAATTATACTCTACTTATTATATTGCTTCTAGCTACACTTTGAGTAATTTATGTAATTATAAAATTCACAGAATGATATAGAAAAATTCCACTAATTTATACTCGTACATGAAGATCAGAAAAATCTTATTTTCCAATAAGAGTAAATCAAGCCTGAATGGTGCCAATAATTTTCGCTGTTTCTATCGTTACTTTTCCATCTTTAATCGGACAAATCCTATCTAAAAGAGCATCTGGAACTTCAAGAACTATATGAGAATTTCTTGTAAATAATTTCTCAATGAATAATCCAGGATGGATGTATATTTGAGTTTATTTCCTACTTGTACTTGGTTTTTCATTCTTCTATATTTCTATAGTATTTAATCCGTCAGAAGTGGCTGAAAGCATCCAAAAAAGAGGTTGATATATTCCAGGAGTTAGACCAGGAAAAGAAACTGTAGATTATTTAGAAAAAACATCAAATCATCTTAATTTATATGGTTGAGCATTCCTAGCTTTAATCGCTATTTTCCCATATTTAATCACAAAAATTAACAATGAATTGCAATTAGTTGATATATCTGGTTCTTGAACTATAGATTTCTTAATAAGCTGAGCATGATTGATAATAGTAGTTTGAGTAGTGTTGGACTTAATTAGAAGAATAGATACTGAGCTAAAAAGCTACGATTATAAAAGATTTTATTAAAAAATAAAGAAATGAAGATTTTTGTTTTTGATACAGAGACAACATGATTTTCAGTTAAATGAGGTACTAAAGAGCAACAGCCTTATATAGTCCAATTTGCTGGGATTTTATGAACAGTAGATAAAGCTACTGGTTTTACAGAAATAGAAAGAGTAAACAAGCTTATAAAACCTAGAATTTCAATTCCTTTTGCTACTTCTCAAATACATTGAATCTATGATAAAGATGTAGAGAACGCTCCCTATATAGAAGAGGTTATTGGTGACATTTTAAAATATATTAATACAAGTGACGCTGTAGTTGGACACAATATCGATTTTGATGAGGAAATTATCAAATGAGAATTGGCTCGCCTTTGAAGAATTTGAGATTATCAACCAATAAAAAGTATCTGTACAATGAGATGTACAACTGATTTTTGTAAGCTCCAAGGAAGATGATTTTCATACAAACCACCAAAATTAAATGAACTTTATAAACATCTATTTTGAGCTCATTTTGAATGAGCGCATGACGCAATGTTTGATGTAGAGGCAACCGCTAAAATACTCTGAGAACTAGTCAAAAAATGAGTAATTGAACTAGAAAAAAATCTGATAATGAGACTATTTTAAAATAGTCTTTTTTATTATTTCTAGAGAGTTGGTATTTTTAAAATCTACTAATTCTTTTTTGTATCAATCAAATTTTAACACTTTTTCAATTCAGGAATTATTTAGCTCATTTTCATTTATTAAAACATTTCATTTTTTCTCATATTCAAGTGCATTATAATATTGATGGTTATTCCCTGATTCTGGTAATGGGATAATTATCATTTTAATATTAAAAGCCTCAATCTCTGCCAATGTCGTAGCTCCAGCTCTGGTAATAGCCAAATCAGAAGTATAGTAAAGATTTTTTAAAATATTTTGATCCACAAAATCATATACATTAACAAAACTATATTTCTCAAACTTCTCTCTAAAAACTGTATTTTGACTCCCTAAAATTACATCTATTTTAAAATTTTTAAGCTTATCAATATTTCTAAGTAAAAAATCAAAAATACGAGTAGATCATTGACTTCAGGCAATTACTAGAAGGTTGGTCTTTTCTGATTTTACATCACTTTCTTCAATATTCTCAAATAACTCTGGATTTAGTATTTGTCCGATAACTTCGACTTCCCTGTTTTTAAAATAAACTTTCGCGCTCTCAAATCCTAGAAAAATCTTAGAAGCAAAGCGAGCCACAATTCTATTGGCAAGTCCAGGAATAGAATCTGATTCATGTAAAAATAATTTTATTCAAAATATTTTCCCAGCTATTGCCATAGGAAGTGATACATATCATCATTTTGAGAAAATTAAGTCAGGCCTTAATTTGTGAAGTAATATTATAGATTGTACAATTCAAATTAGGATATGAAATGGTTCTACGAAAGTTCTAAAAGAAAAGTATCTTCTTAGTTTTCCACTTTTTATTGAGAAAAATTTTATCTCATTTTTTCAGGCTATATTTTCTTCGAGTGAGCCACTTTCCCCTACCCAAAAAAACTCAAGATTTTTGTCGTCTTTTAGAGAATTATAAATCGCCAGAAGTGGCATAATATGACCACCTGATCATCATCAAAGTAAAAGTATTTTTTTTACCCCAAGGGCACTTGTTTTATTGCGCATATAAAATTAGTTATTTTTTACTAAAAACTCGACCGCTTCATTTATCCACTTATCAAATTGGTCTGGTCTTTCCATATCATGATCTCAATTTTCTACAATAATTTTGTTAATAAAATCTATACTAAGACTTTCGAATGGTACTGCGATATCCTTGTTTCCATGAATATGAAGAATTTGAGAATTAAAGTCTTTAAAATTAGAAGAGAAATCAATATCTTTATTTATGAGAAAATATGGAGAATTTATATAATTTGCTTTCGACATTTTACCAGTTTTTTCGCAGTCTTTCAAGAATTCTCATTCATTTAAATAAGTTTGATAATTTTGCCAATTTATTTCAAGTATTGGATTTATTTTCTTCATCTGCCCCGAAGTAAACCGGTATCTTAGAAGTTCTTTTTGATTTAGAGCTGGTGATATTAGAATAATTTTTCCGATTTTATCCTTAATTTTCTCAATCTGACTAGCTAAAACGCAAGCGCCAAGTGAATGAGCTACAATATTAATTTTAGAATTTCAAATTTCCTTCTCAAGATTTTCTATTGCACTGAGTAAATCTTGACCTTGTTTTTCAATTGTAGTAAATCTAAAGTCACCATCCGAAAGCCCTAAACCAGAAAAATCAAATCTAAGTGTTGCAAGCATTTTAGAAGTTATTTTATCAGCTAGAGTTTTAAATTTTTTCTCAGTTGTGGCTGATCTCTCAAATCCAGAAAGACAAATAACTCATCAATTTATCTCACTTTCTGGCAATGAAATTATTCATCTTAGAGTTTCTCACTCACTATTTGTGAATTCAGTTAGTTTTGTTTTCATAATTTTTTAAATTAATATGCTTCTTTATTATAACAACTCTCGCAATAAACAATTTCTGGTCTTTCTGGACTATAGGTTGTCATCATATCTACGCCACATTTATCACATTTTCTATCATAGAGTTTTTTTGGATTTCTAAGATTCATTCTATCAAGATGACGTTGATCTGGATGTCTTCTTGGAATCGGAAGCGAATGTTTTCTATAAAAATCTAATTCTTGCTTTATTATTCTAAATAGTTTATTTGTAATCTCACATTCAATTGCCCGATTTAAAATATCATCTGGAATTTGGGTTATGTCATCAGGTAATTTTTCTGCTGGAATAATTTTTGTTACATTTGGGCGAGGACTTTCATAATTTGACCGTTTAAAATATTCTGGATACCCACAAGGGATATCCCTACATTTTTCCGTAGGGGCAATCCCTTGTGGTTGCCCTATTTTAGAATTTTTTTGTCCTATTACTTCTTCTTTAGTAACAGGAAAAAAATCCTCCGCCACCGTTTCATTATATCAAAATGGAGAAATTGACGAAGGAAAGAAATTTCACCACTCTCAAGTTTTCTCTAAGTGTTCAATAATTTTCGGAACTAATTGTTCATATTCTTCCTTTGAATATTGTTTATTTAAAATGCAATAAGAAGCATTGCGAAGGCCTGTGCAACCGAAACAATTAGAACATCACTCAAGTAAAATTGAATAATAAATATTGTTTGAATTTCATATTCCTGATGAGAAAAATATTTTATATGAATTTTCGGCAATTAAAACTGAATTAAAGACATATTTTGAATCATAAATACACGTACTATTATAAACCTCCAAAAATCTTGCTCATTCAAAAACATTATAGCCATCCTCTCACCCAACCACCGTAAAGCAGTCTATACAATTTTTGCTTTCATAAATATAATTTCAAGTGCAATTCTCACAAGACGTAGAATGAGTAGATTTTTGTGGAAATTTTAGTAAAAAGTTTTTATAATCTTTTTTGTATTTTTCTAATTGACTATAATTTCAGGTCTTGAAATTACTTTTAAATTTCTCATATTCTTCTTTTGAATACTGTTTATTTTCTATAAAATATTTTTTTCAATTTAATCCAAAACACATTATACACTCCTCACAATTTGTACATTCTTCACAAAATATTAAATTTTTTCAAGTTGAACAATTATTACAAAAAGCTGAATTATACATTTTGTCGCAAGAAATTATTTCGTATGAATTATCTATAAAAGCTGACCACCAAATATCGTTAGAATTACTAACTTCATATCAAGCCGTTGTGTAATTTGAGTCAATTATTGCAGTTCCATAAAAATTCAAATATGCGTTTTTAGAGTCCACAAGTCCATTATTATACTCTGAATTTTCACAGTTTAAATTATATAAATTTACCTTTGGAACCTTTAAAAATAAATTCTCAAATTGTGAAAAAAAGCTCGCTCCAAAATTATAATCCTGAGAATAATTAAAGGGGCTCCAAACGTCAGAAAACCATTCTTCAGAGCTATAAACTGTATATGGTTTGTCAGGAGAATATAGGGAAATTATATCCTTTCAAGATAAATTAGATTTACTTTTGTATAATTTTCTCTCATTTCTAAATGACATCAAATGCCTCAAAATACAATCTGGACTTAAAGTCTGAGATGGAATAATATATTTCACTCAATTAAAAACTGGAGAAAATTTCTCATAAGATTTAATATTTTTTTCTGAAACATCAAAAGAAATTCCACAACGAGAACAGTTTTTAGTTATTTCAATAACTTCTAGTTTTTGCATAATTTATTTTTAAGTCAATATATTTATTAATTAATTGCAATTTTTTTTCCATCAAGACTATATCTATATTTAGAATCTTTTGCAGAATAATAATAAGTACCATCAAGTTCAAAAGTTTTAGGATCTGCTCAAATTAATTCTATTCCATGAAGACTATAATATACATGATTTCTATCTTTTGCATAATATAGAGGCCAATCAATTTTTTTATTATTAACAAAACGCTCTAGAATAAGAAAAGTTTTAGGATCTGCTCAAATTAATTCTTTTCATTCACAATAAACAGATATATTATCCATTGCATAGTAAGTTCAATTGATATTATGGAAAGTATTTATATCTTTAGGTAAAAAATATATTGTTTTCATATTTCATATAGAATTTGTAAATACAGCTTTATGTTTATCTTTACCATAAAAACCTAATGGTAAAAAATTTATTGGGTCAAGATTTATTTTTTCTAAAAATGAATCTCTTCATTTTTGTTTAATATAATATACATGATTTTCATCTTTTGCCCATCAATTTCATAAATAAGCAAAAGACTCAATATCTTCTGGTATAACAAGTGAATTGTTAATAAATATTTGATTCTTGTCTTTAATAATATTGTAACTATCAGCAGATCATAAAACTTTTACTGAATTAATATCTATATTTTTAATTTTCTCTGTTTTTAAATATACAGAGTCTTTATCCTTAAAATAATTAGATGATTCAATTTGTTTAAAATCTGATCATATTATATGTGCATTTTCCCAAACAAATTTTTTATCTTTAGCACTATTTTGACTAATAATTTGAAAGGTATCTAAATCAAGCTCTGGAGTTAAATATTGCCTAGAAGATCATAATGAGTTATGTTGCCAATAAATAAGGTTTTTACTTTTATCAAAATAATAATTACTATCTAAAACCATCTTTGTAGAATCTAATTTAGTTAATTCATATGAATATCTGGTATTATTAAAATAATCAATAGTTTTTTTTGAAATCACATAAAAACCACCAAGAATTATTACTAATACAAATATTGATATTATTATATTAATATTTTTCATATAATTTTTTAGTTAAAATATAAAAATAAGAAAATATACAGAAATTTTTTAAAATATAAATATTAAATAATCGGTTCCACAAAACTCTCAATTTTCTCGATTACATCTTTTTGTTCGGTTTGGGTAATTTTTTTGGCTTCCTCGAGTGATCTTGAATATTTTGATCGAGATATAGAATAGAGTTCTTCGATGTATTTTTTATCAAGTGGAGAATCTGGTAGAAAAGGGGTTTTTAGACTGAATGGGTCTTTTACTTGACCTGCTACAATCATTTTTGCATAAAATTCTCTCTGGCTTAAATTAGCTAAATCATAAGCATCAAGAAATGGATCAAATTGTTGTTTTATATAAAGAGCGTCTTCAGATGAAATACGAAAACTCACGAGAGTTCAAACATTTCCAAAAAGACTTTCAGAAATTTTGGTTGGAATTTGTTTGATAAATTGGTGGGCAACAATAAGTCAAAGTCAGTATTTACGGGCTTCCGCTAGAATTTCAGAAAAAGTATCAGTCGCGAAATTCTGGAATTCATCGACATATAGAAAAAATGGTTTTCTTTTGTCTTTGGCTTCCGATTGTCTTGACATCGAAGCTTGAAAGATTTTTGTAATAATCATAGCTCCGAGAAATCCCATAATTTCCTCTTGAAGTTTTCATTTTGGGAGTTTTACAAGAAAAATTTTTCCTTCATCCATCATTTTTCTAAAATCTAGCTTATTCTCTTTAGAGGCAAAAATATTTTTAATAATATCAACAGAAAGTATTTGCCCAACTTTATTTAAAATTGGCATAATGGCTTCTGTATTAAATTGCTGTGACCAACTCGCAAATTCATTGGTCCAGAAATTACGAACTACATCATCACTAATTGATTCTATCATTGTATAGCGAAAATCCTTATCTGTTAGAGCTCTAATTACGTCAAATAAAGTTGAATCTTTCTTATCAAGGAGGGCTAAAAATACCATACGAAGCACATGTTCGAGTTTTGGATTCCAATTAGCTCCAAAAAATTTCTTAAAAATATCAATAAATCATTTAGCAAGTATTTGCTTTGATTCTCACTCTTGCACATCAAGCGGATTAAAACAAAATGGAAACTTTTCATCAGTTGGATCAAAAATTATTACATCGTTTTTTCTTGATTCAGGGATAGAGGCTAGAGCTTCCTCAAAAAGGTCTCAATGCGGATCTATAATTCCAAGTCATTTTCCTGAGTGAATATCATTTATAAACAAATTTGCAATAAATTTAGATTTTCAAACTCCGGTTTTTCCGATAACATAAGTATGTCTCAGTCTATCCTCATCATAAATTCAAACTGGAACTCGGATAGATCTATAATCAGAAATTCAAATTACATTCATATTTGAGTCTATATTTTGAGGAGTTATTTCTCAATTATTCTCTACTTTATAATCTATAGTTGGCACTCAAATAGGAAGAGTTAGTTTTTTTGCAGTTACTTTAAGCAGACTTGTTTCTCATTTTGGGTTAGACGGAAAATGAAAAAATGAAGTAATTTCAAGAGAGCTTAAAATATATTTTCTTACTGGAGATTTTCCTTGAGAAATATTATTTATGGATGAAATATGGTTTTGAATTTTTAGATTAAATTGATTTAGAGGATAATTATTTAAAACAAGAAAATTATTAAAAATTGATTTTATTCTAGAAATAGCTTCATTTTTATCTTTAGATTGAGCTACAATATAAATTTTTGTCTCAAAAAGTTCTTTATTTAATTTTTCTTGAAAATAATTGCGCCCAACTAATTTCCAATCTTTTTGAGTTTTAAAATTGAGAATATATTTAAAAAACTGAAGTCAGAGCATTATTCTAAACAAGAAAAATCTAAATCTTGATTTAAGATAAAATCAGATGCTCTCCTCTTTTATTGGTGTAAATTCTAGGAAAATTCCTATTTTATCACTTGTAACATCAAAATTCTCAAATGTTCTGAAAATATTAAAAATAAAATCTGTGTTATCAGAAGTATCTATTTTAAAAGGAAAAAACCAACTATTTTCTAAAGTTATTTCTCATAAAACTGCCTTCTCTCAAACATAATCAAAAACTCATTTATCATCTTTTATAATCTGAAAATCATTAAAAGAAGTGTAAAATTTCGACTCAAAAGGAGAATAAGTTTCCCTATCGCAAGTCAACGAATAAAAATATTCTCACTTAAGATAATTAAGTCCCAAAATAATTTTCTGTCACTTGAGAGTCTTCCCTATTTCATCTAAAAAATTAGAGAAAATATTTTTTCATTTATTGTATCCGTGATATAGTTTTATAAGATAATTTTGCATTTATTTTTTTTACAAAGTTATAATTTATTTTATTATACAAAAATATAGAATTTATCAAATTTTTTCCTCAAATTCATCGCTAAATTCTATATTTTTAATCCGAAGTCTTTAATTTCAGTTGTTCGATTTTATCGAACAACTCATTTTCCTATTTCCTTTTGTTCAAAAATTGCTAATTTTGTTTTCATGGTGCTTTAAGATTAGGGATAAATAATTTACTTTTTTCAAAGTTTCTTTTCTTCACTATTCTTTATAAGCTTGAGCAAAAGCAATTTCTTGTTTTCTCGGATCTCAATTCTGTGCGATAAGATAACAAGCATAACGAGAGAGTCTATAATCCAATCATGGTCTTCATCATGTACTTTTTACCGACTCCGGTAAAAAGTGGTCTTCTATCATATTTCAAGCCTTTTTACATGATTCCATTGCTCTTCAGATTGCTTCTTCGAATTTTTGCCAAGTCTGATATCCCAAAAGTCCCTGTAAATCTCTTGCGCTCCAAAATTCCAGGTTATCTTTTATCTGTTTTATTTCTTCAAATGAAGAAAAGAGTTTTGTAATATTTGCTTCCATGATTTTAGTATTTTAGAAATAAATTATTTTAAGTTATGTTTTTATATAAAATTACTTTATTTTCCATGCTTTATTTATTAAATATACACCAAGTATATAAATATATTTTTAAAGTCAAATATTTTGTGAAAATTCGTTTCAAAGCTCCCCCTATTCTCACTATCGTTCGAATTTTCCCCCTCGATTGAGGGGGATGTCTGTCAAGACAAGGGGAGTTTTTTTCTACAACATCTCCAAAATCCCCTCATTATAAGATTGTTCTACTTCTTTTTCTGATTTATTTAAAAATAAAAAATCAAATTTTTTCTCTAAATCACCACCCTGTAATTCCCTCAAATCTCAGCGCTTATTAGTCAATTTATTTCAAGGATTGATAATTTATAGCTTGCGATACTTATGTCTATATCAAGCGCTTCTGCTATAGTTTCAGCAGAAGATACCTCTTTTAAGACAGAATTATAAATCTTTTCTTCGAGTTCATCGCCAAATTCTATATTTTTAATCTTTTCTTCGAGTTTTATTGTATCTCAATATTCCTCGATAATATCCTCATAACTCATTGTGGGCTTTCCGAGTCAATTTTGGATTAATTTATTAGATCAAATTGAGGCTTCTCTTGTAATATCACCCGGAATTACAAATACATCTTTATTGAGTTCTAAGGCAAGTCTTGCAGTAATGAGAGTTCATGATTTATCTCAGGCTTCTGTAATTAGAGTTCATCTAGAAAGACAAGCTATAATCTCATTTCTAATTGGGAAATTATACGGAGTTCAAATTGTTTTAAATGGAAAGATAGAAACTACAGCTCCACCAGTTTTTATAATTTCTTCATACAGGGCTTTATTTGTAAAAGGATAGTAAATATCAATTCCAGTACCAACAACTGAAATTGTGTATCATCAATGTTTTAAAGTTATTTTATGAGCTAAACTATCAACTCAATAAGCTCAACCACTTACAACTCAAAAATCATTTTTTATAAGACCTGGAATAATATTGTCTAAAATTATTTCGCTGTATTTTGTAGCTTTTCTTGAGCCAACTATTGAAATTAAATTAGAATTTTTTCTGAGATTTCATCTTACATAAAGCAAAAACGGAGGAATTGTGAGTTTTTTTAGCTCTTCTGGATAATCTGGATCTTTGACTGAAATTAGTTCAACTCAAAAATCTTTAATTAATTTATCGATAATTTCAGCTCTAAATTTTGCCTTATTTTCTAAAATTGTATTTGCCTTTTCTTCTCTAATTCAAGCCTTAATCAAATCACTATATCCAAAATTTTCAAAGAAATTTTTATAATCAGTAGAATTGCAAAAAACTTTTTCTAAATTCTTTGAAGTAAATCAAATATAGTGAAGATAAGCCAAATATTTATTTTCCATTTTATTTTGGGGTTACTTTTAATTTAACTAGTATTGTCGGTGTGGCATCGCTCACCGGCATTTGCTGTCATTTACCGCAAGTTCATCCGTCAAAATATTCCAAATCATCACAAATTCACTCAATATTCTGTAGCATTTCTGGTCAATTTCCTGAAATATTCGCTCATCTTATAACTTCTCCGATTTTTCAGTCAATTATTCTATAACCCAATCCTACTTGAAATACAAAATCTCCAGTCACGGTATTTACCTGTCATCATCCCATACTTGAGACATAAATTCCGTCTTTTACTTTTTTGATTAAATCCTCTTTTTTATCTTTTCATCACTCTAAATATGTAGATCCCATTCTAACTAATGTCGTATATTTGTAACTTTCCCTTCTTCAATGCCCAGTTGAGTCCACTCCAAAAACTTCACCAGTCTTAGTATTATGTAGATATGAGACTAAAATTCCATCTTTTATAAGATAAGTTTTTTTCGCAATATTTCACTCGTGGTCGAAGTTGTAGTTTCATCTAAGATTACAAATTGTCGGATTATCAACTATATTTACAATTGAAGCTGCCACTTTTTGTCATAGTTTTCATTTATAAACTGAAGAATTCAGCAAATCCGCCTCAAGTCAATGACCCACAGCCTCGTGAATTATCGTTCCTCAAGCTTCATTTCCAATAATTACATCCATCAAACCAGATGGAGACTTCACTCAATTAAGGGATTTTTCTAGTTTTAAAATTGCTTTTTTCAGAGTTTCTTTTATAAGCTCTCAAGTTAAATTATCTACAATATCTGTTCAAGTAATTTTTTCCATAATTTCCTCACTATTTCCATCTTTCTCTCAATTTAAAATAACATAGAAATTATTATAATACTGATTATCTTGAGTTAAATTTCCAGATGAATTTGCCACTATAAAACTTTTTAAAGCCAATCACAAAACCACATTATAACTAGTAATAAAACTATATGGAGCAATTATTTCCTTTAAAGAAAGCAAGTCTTGAGCAAATTTTGAAATATCTTCTGAAATATTTTTTATTGCAAATTCAAGATTATCTGGACCTGATAAATTAATTTCTGAGATATTTTGGTTCAAATTATAAGTATCTCTAAAAGACAAAACTTTTTTTTCGATATCATCAAGTCATCCAGCTGACTTAAAATAGGTATTTTCTCAACTTCTTGATAAAATTGAAAATCAATTCTCTAAAACTACTGTAGGAGATTCTATATTTCAATTAAGTAAATTTAGTGTAACTTTCTCTCATTTCTCAAAAAAAAGTTCCCTATATTCTCAAGAAAATGAGTTTAATAAATTGTTTATAAATGCTTTCCTCACCCCAAGAGTACTTGTTTCACTGCGTACCCCAAGGGCACTTGTTTCACTGCGCATAAAAAATTGTTATTTATAAAAATTCCCATAAATTCTAGATAAATTCTTTTTGCAAACCTGTTTTTCTTTACAGGCAAATACTTTTCAAATAATTCTTACATCAACATAATAAATTTCCCCCGAACTTAAAACATCCTTATTCATATCGTTGTAAAACTTTAACAAAGCAATTTGTCTATATAAGTCATCATTTAATTCAAAAATAATAATTGACCCGGTATCAAGCGAGATATGAAGCTCATTTTCTGTCTTAAAATAGACCAGTTTCGCTATATTTTTATTCTGGAAAGCTTTTTTAAAATTATCTCTCAAATATATAATTTTTTTCATAGTTTCCTCATTCACTCATTCCTTATAATCAAAAAATCAATTTTCAAGCAAACTTGCATCAATTATTTCCAGATTGTAAAGCATTTTTCAGATATTTTTCTCATAAATTAAAACTCAGTTTGAAGTAACTAAATATGATTTATCAATTCCCGAGAATTTAGTATAAAATTCAGGTTTATAAGATTCTATAACTATCTTTAATCAATTCGGAAAAAGGCGGGTTACGCCTACATTAAAAATATTTTTTTGGAGTCAAGCAAGTGATTTTTTTATCTCATTTTTATCAATCAAGAAAATAGAACTTGAGTAAACATCTTCAATTGATTTGTAGGCAATATTAATATCTGTTATCGTGTCAAGCCTCTCAATTATAACCTTTGACGGCGAAATCCTAAAATATGGAGACACAAAAATTATATAGAAACTAAGTGAAATTAGCGTAGCTCAAGTAATTAAAAATTGATATTTATATTTTTTAGAATTATTTGAAATTACCACCAAAACATTTGTAAAAGTTCTTTTTTTATTCTTGTAAACATCAAAAAAACTTACCTTTCTATTTGATTTAGAATAAAGGTATTTTTTTGATTTTTCTTTCTTGATTTTTTCTCTAAATTCCCTATTTTTAAAATGTTTCTTTAATTTAAAAATATAAGATTTAGCTACTTTAATTAAGTCCATATTCTTTACTAATTTCATTTATAAGATCTGTAATATTTTTGGTATCATTTTTTATTTTTGGCAAACGAAACCTAACAATTGGAATTTTTCTTGTATTAATTTCTTTCCCAATAACTGCCCTAATCCTTCCTCAAATATCTGATAAATATGCAGGAAGCTTCTTTTGATTATTCTGACTAGTAACAAATATATCCACATACGAATAATCGCTTGTCACAACCACCTCAACCACACTCACAATTCAAAATTCCTCCATCCTCAAATTAGCATAATCAATAATATAAGGTGCCACAACCTCCTGCACAATAAATCCCAATTTCTCTACTTTTTTCATTATTTTCCATTAATTTTTAATATAAATTCCAGTATATACAAATTTACGTATTTTAAAAATTTTCTTTCAAAAAAACTCTTTTTTGAGAAAAAGAGTTTTTTTTGGGATTTAATAGATTCCCATTTTCATGAGAATGACAGAGGAGAAATTAAGCTTTTTTTCTTAATCTTAGGAAGAAGAAAGAAAGGATTAGGGCCATTAGAATTAAAATTAAACTTTGAGGTCAAGTTTTAACTTTTGTTACTTCTGCTGGAGCAACTGGTGCTACAACTGGAGTTCCAGCGTAATATGCCACACATTCAGTGTGATTCATTTTTTCTCATTCTTTTCAAGTTGCATCTATATTGTGGTATGCAAGAGGAAATTTTAGAAGTCCAATAGCTTCTCACTCTTTTTTATCTGTAGAATCTACAGTGTAAGTAGCTCATAGATCAGATTCATAAAGGTTAACAGTTTTCCCTCATTCAAGTAGAAATTCTTGTCTACCACTTCCAGTTTTTGAATCATTCCAGATTATTTCTTGAGAAATTTTCCAGAATTTTGTATTATCTTCAGGACTTGTAAGCCATTTTGTAGTATCTCCTCATAGATTTACTAGCTCAGGAAAAGTTTGTTCATCGCTATATATAATTTGTTCGGTTGTGTTTGGATTAGTCCAAGAATCATTTAGTGAAGTAATTTTTTCTCATATATTTTTATTTCATCCAGCAAAACATTCACTACATGTATTTTGAATAAAAAATTCCTTGTCACAGGCTACTTTTTCATAATTAGAAACAGCTCAAGTTGGTACCATTACTTCTGGAGTTGCAGCATTTAAATCTGTTTCTTCAGTTCATGCAGCAGTAACTTCTGATCATGAAGCACTAACTTCTACAGGAGCTTCAGAATCAAGAGGATCAACTAGAATAGATCATGTTTCAGCAAAAGCATTTACTGAAATAAGGCTTATTGCAATTGCAAGACCTATATATTTCTTAGTAGTAATCATAAATAAATAAATTAAAAATAAATAATTTCTAGTTGATTTTATTTTTTTATTAGAAATTGTCAAAAAATTGTTAAAAAATCTATCCGTAAATCCAAGGAGCTACGCTATTTAATATAAATCAAATCAAAAATAAAAGTATCAATGAAAAAATAACTTTTGTAATCATTTCCTTTGCCTTAGCCTTTTCTCCGGATTCTATTCCAGAAATAGACAATCTCACTCAAGCAACCGCAATCATCAGCACCCCCACCAAAGCCGCCAAAAAAGTCGCATATTTAACAAGTCCCGCAAACATTTGCATTACACTTCAAAATCCAGGCTCAACTATACATTTAAATTTTCTATTAGTTATATCAGTCAATGCTTCTCAGTCTTTACCTTTATATGGAACACATTCAGCCCAAGGTATATTTTCAGTTACAACAACCGTCGTAGGTCATGGAGTTAAATTCTCTGCATTTTTGACTGTTGGTCAAACTCAATTATTTAATCCTGTAGTACTATCTGTAGTAGTTTTTGAGATATCTGGTAAATCAGATTGATAATTACTTCATGCATCTTTTACTGGAGTATTAAAATCAAAAGTATTTGCTCAATAAACAGTAAATATATTAATTGAAAATAAAAATATAATTAATAGTATTTTCTTTACCCCAAGGGTATTTGTTTTACTGCGCATAAAAAAGGTGGTTATAAGCTAAAATCGGCTAGGTCTTTGAGGAATGAGTAGCTGGCTAGTAGGATTATCACGGCGATAAATGTGTATTTTATAATTGCAATTCATTTCTTGGCCTTGGCTTCATCTCCGGCTGAGGTAATATAATAGAAACCTCAGAGTATTAAGAAAAATATTGTAATTGGACCAGCGAAAAATATTGCAAGATTGCTTAGCTGAGCAAAAATTCATTGGGTTTGTGGTATATTTCAATTGTATACAACCTTAATCCATGCTTCAATTACTCATAAGAAAATCAACCCAAAAAATCAATATAAAAATCTTCATTTTGCTTTCTTTTTTATGTCATCTTTTCCATTTGAAGACATATAAGACAATCCAGAAAATACAAACATATATATAGATATTGCAGCTACAAATATTTTAACAAAGCCTAAAATTCCGCCTTCAACTGTAGAGTTCCAATTGAAAAAATTAATAAACATATTTCATGTTCCTTGATTTGTTACATCCGTAAAATTTGATATATCAGTAACATTTCTTTCTTTTCAAGAGAAAATATCGTAAAGCTGACCTGGAATATTTATAAAAATAAAGGCAACTAGAGCATATAATAATTGCCTTTTTGCGGTTGATAACTTCTCATCAGCTCACATTGACATTATCATTTGTATTCAAATATATATTATATAAATAAGTGCAATTCCACCTAAAACCATTTTAAGTGAGTGCAATATATTTATTCAAAGAGAATTCATTTTAGATAAAGAATCTGTTCAGACTTCAGCACCAGATACTCAATTTCATAGTTCTCAACCTCACAAATTAATAACTCAAGCATTTACTATATTAAAATAATAAATGCTTAAGAAAAATATATAAGTTAGTTTTAAATAAATTTTTTTCATAAAATAAAATTATTGATCTTCCATAAAATATCACATATAATCCTCTTTTTTCACAATTCATTGCTCTTCAAGTTTATCAGCACTATTTCTCATTGTTATCATTCATTCTGCTGATCCCATTTCGATATTATTATTGATTTGAATTAAATCTCATCATTTTATAAGATTTTTTATTCAGCTTGTCATATACATAAGTTCATGTATTCACACTCTTCCCTCCTTATCAGTTCTAGGAATAAGTCTTTGGCTTAATACTCAGAGTAGTGTATCAGCAAGTCTTACTCTAACTTGGTTTTGGATATCTGGAGAAAAAAATTGAATTACACGGTTAATAGTCTGAACGCTCCCTGATGTATGAAGAGTTGAGAAAACGAGATGTCATGTTTCAGATAAATTCATAGCAGCCTCAACTGTTTCTTTATCACGCATTTCTCAAACCATTACAATATCTGGATCTTCTCTCATCGCAGCCCTAATAGCAGACACAAAAGATTCTGTATCGCGCCCAACTTCCCTTTGAGAGAAAATTGAATTTTTATCAGAAAATATGAATTCTATCGGATCTTCAATAGTTATAACATGTTCTCTTCTTTCTTCATTAATTTTATCAAGAATAGATACCATTGTTGTAGATTTACCTGATCCAGTTGGCCCAGTAATTAGGAATAATCCTTGTTTTGCAGTTAGAATTTTTTGAAGTCCTGAGGGAAGTCATAAATCATCCATATTTTTTGCATTTCTCTCTATTTTTCTCAAAACAAATCAGATTTTTCATAATTTAAAATATCCATTCACACGAAATGGAGTTCAATCTTTTGACACATAAGCGAAATCTGCGTCTTTTTTATCATAGAAAGCAGCTACTTTTTTCTGGTCTCATCTAAATAATTCTAAAACTAATTTTTCTACTATTTCACGAGTAAAAATTCAAGCTTCAGCAAGTTTACCAAGTTCTCAGTGAACTCTAAAAGCCACATTATCTCACTCTGAAATATGAATATCAGAACAATTTTTCTTTATTCAAAAAGCAAGTAGTGATTCTAGGCTTACATCATTATTAGACATACTATTTTATGTAAAAAATTAAACTTTTTGTGATTTAAATAATTCAATCATTTTAGTTACTTTGTCTTCTTCTACTCCTATTTCTTTAACTTCTGTAGTAAGTGCTTTTGCACTATCTTTTAAAGAAGCAATCTGCTTATTAATTCCCTCAATTTCTGACATTTTACCATTTCTAATATCAGCATGCGTTTTTAATAAGGTCTCAAGTTTTGAAACAGCATCAGTCAAAATTTCATTTGGATTTTCTTTAGATTTTGGAGTATTGTCAAAACTTAAAAATTCAGAGCTAGCTGAATTATCTGCGATAACTGCAGTATCTTGGATTACTTCTGGAATTACTTCTGGAGTAACTTCTTCAAGTTCAACACTTGGCTCAATTTCATCTTGAATTTCAACCTCATCAGTAAACTCTACAGTTTCTTCAACTTTTTCATCAGAAAAAATAGAATTAACAGTATCAGGTACATCTTCAGTTGTAATATCAGAAACACTATCATCGATAATGATTAAATCACTATCATCATCTTTTTTAGTTCATCCTTGACTTCCTCAAGAAGTAGCAGTAGCTGTAGCAGTAGAAGTCTCTTCTTCTACAATTAAATTATCAAAAAATCCCATATTTGTTTTTGTTTATAAAAATAAAATAATTAAACATTAACATTGTAACATAAAATTAAAAAATTTGCAAAATAAAAATTATTTTATAACACAAAATCTAAAAAATTATCTTTGTTTATTACTTCAAAACTACTATCTGGATAAGTTTCACTAAAAGATTTAGGGATTTTAGCTGATTTATTTCACCATTTGAATTCATAAGTATGTAATTTTCAATCATATTCTTCAATATAATCAATTTCTCCACCAGTATAAATTCTCCAAAAATAATATGAAAAATATTTAGCAGTATATTCTCAGGTTTTTAATCTTTCATTTATCAGAAAATTTTCCCATAAAGCTCAAATATCATTTCTATTTTCTACGCTATTTAAGTTTTCTATTAATATATTTCTTATTCATAAATCCCAGAAATATATTTTATCCATCTTTGAAATTTCTTTTCTTAGATTTCGACTAAATCAAGTAACTCTATATATAATAAATGATTGTTCAAGTAAATATATATATCTTAAAACGGTTTCACGGTTTATTTCCAAACTATTTGATAACTCATTTATAGAAACCTCTTGTCATACTTGAAAAGCAAGAAGTTTTAAGAGTTTTAGAAGTTTTTCGGGATATTTTAGATTTTCAAGAAGCAATAAATCTTTGTATAGATATGCATTTGATAATTCCTGAAGATTTTTTTTCTTAGCAAAAATATTTTTCTCCAAAAGTACATCTGGATATGATCAATAAACTAAAAAATTTTCTAAAAACTGATTTTCTAATTCAAAATTATTGTAATATTGCTTTAATTCAGAAAATGAAATAGGATAAAGCTTGTAAGTATAAGTTCTTCAAGTAAGAGACTCTTTTACTTTGTTAGCTAATTCAAAACTACTTGAACCGGTAACTAGTATTTTTAATTTTGGAAAGGCATCATAAAGTATTTTTAAGTTAATTCAAATATTAGTAATTCTTTGAGCTTCATCTATAAAAATCATAGTATATCCGCTCACCAAGCTTTCGAGTTTTATTTTTGACTGACTTGATAATATATCATTATAAGTAAGTTCATCAGCATTTATAGTAAGAGTTTTATATCAAAGTTCTTTTACTATCTCCAAAGCCAAAGTAGTCTTTCAAACTTGCCTTGCCCCATAAATAATATTTACTTTTGATTTCTCTTTTTGTAAATCATTTATTATCTGTATTTTGATAAGCCTATTTATTTTATCCATAAAAATTATAGTTAACTGTTAAAATTACCGCTAATTTTTATGGTAGTATAATAATTTTTGACCAAAGTGCAAATTTATTTTTGAGAAATTAAATAAGAAACCATAATATTTATGTAAATTTAGTTTTATTATACAAAACTTTAAAAATTTGCAAAAAATAATCCTTATCAAAATTGATAAGGATTATTTTAATAAACTAATAACAACACCATAATGGTCATCACCGATTACATGGCCAATAATATCATCCATTCATCATCCGTGTTATTGTATTTGAAGCAGATATTTGTGCACTTCATGATGTACACCCCTCCCGATCATAACAGTCTTGAGTCCAGTCTCAACAACTATTTCATCTAGCTCAATGAATTTGTCCATATTTATTTAATGTTCTATCAGTTATACTTAAAAATTCATTATTTCTACATAAATGAGATCCAGTATATTCCAAATTACATTTTTGATCTGCTCAAGATAATCATCACATTTTTCATGAATAACTAGCATTTGTTACTCTTGCATGAGTTCAGTAAATTAATGCTGAAATTATATTACTCACCTCTCCACTAATATTCCCAACACTATCTTTAAATCTTACATATACAGTCTTAGTTCAATCTCAAGTAGTTAGAGTGTGAGATATAGAACTAGTACAAGTAGTCCAGTTTGTTGGATTTGATGTATTTCCGTATGCTATTTGTATCGGTGTAGATCATGCTGCATCTGTAGGACAAGTTACAGTAAGTGTTATGCTTGTTGAGTTTGTAGTAGCTGGCATTGTAAAGTTTCATCAAGTTGGAGCTGTTTGGTCTGTACAGGCATTTGATCAGTTATATGTATAGTTTGTATTACAAGAATAAGTACAAACTCAAGGAGTTATATTATAATTCCAAGTTCAACCTGCTGTTGAGGTTGCATTTGATATTGCATTTATGGTATTTGGATCAGTTCAACTACAACTTTCTGATACACAATTATTTCATACAAGAGTTTTTCCGGTTCCACAAGTCCAATAACATGGATTAGCAGAATTGTTTGATTGCCATACTTGATTTATTTGTGTTGGACTTCAAGGAGTAAATGTTGCATTTGTGTAAGTTGGTTGTGTAGCACAAGAGTTTATTGGAGTTTGAGTTGAACTAGTTCAAAGAATAACTTTCTCTAATAGAGATAAATCATATCATAGAGTTTTTAGAGTTTCTGAGTTTATTATTCCTGTTTGAGTTGTAATATTTGTTATATTTACTCATGTTAGAGTTGCAGCTGTTCAAGTAAGTTGTAGGAGTATTTTATCTGGTGTTAGAGTTCATTGGATTGAATCTTTTATTTGGTATGGTAGATTTGCAGATTTATTTATCGAGTATAAATTAGTTGAACTTAATAAATTTCAAGATGAATAAATTAAACTTGGAATATTAGCTATCCAAGTTTCGGTTGTTCAGCTTGAGAATTTTATTAGTCATTTGTAATTTCAGATAACACGAGCAGTGTATGTTGGTGAATCGGCGTAAACCCTCACCCCAGCTCTCTCCCAAAGAGAGAGGGAGTTCTCCAATGTGGTGGCTATTTGGTATTGTTTGTAGTCGGATGTTGTTCAGTAGATGTAGTAATTATTTGAAAGAGGATCTTTTGGTGTTTTAGATATTTTAGCGAGAGATGAGATTTGATTTTGGATTTCTCATTTGTAGGCAACGGTTGTAGTTCATATTATTCAAGTTCAAGATATATTTTCTGGGGTTGGATATACTCAAGATTGTACTTGGTATAGTTCTATTCATTTAGAAAGACTTGATGTATCAGAAATTCTATCTGAGTCGCGGGCTTTAGATGAGAATCATCAGAAAGAGAGAAAGGCTATAGTTCAGAGAATTGCGAGGATGGAGATTACTACGATTAGTTCAACTAATGTAAATCCCTTAAAGGATTTAAGTTTATGATTTAAGGTTTTCACCCCAAAGGCACTTGTTTCACTGCGCATAAAAATTAAAATTAAGAAATATAAAAATTCTTGCACCCATTCTATTTTTTTTTTTTGAATTTCAAATTTAAAAAATTTTTAACAAACAAAAAATGGGTAATTATCCGATTGTCGCCAGACAAATACACCATTAATTCTTATTTAGAAAGAGTGGAGTGGATAATTACCCACTATTGTTTCTAAATAAGAAAAAAATAAAAAATGTATTCATCTGGCACATTCATTTTATCCTTTTTGAATAAATTGCAAATTTATTTGATAAAAACTAAATTTATTTTTATTTGGGAAAAATTTGCAAAATAAAAATTATTTTTTATACTCTCGGTATTATTTTTTTAAAATTAAACAATATGGATTATTCTAAAGCAAAGGATTTATTAAAGCTTCAACAAGAGGCAAGTAAAATACAAAATGAACTCAGCAATATTCACATCGAAGCTGAAGTAGATGGGGTTGTTGTTACTGTGGATGGACAAATGAAAATTGTATGAGTGAAGATAGAGAATACTGATATTTTAAAAGATACTGAGAGATTAGAAAAAGCCATAAAAGAAGCGACAAATAAATGAATTAAAAAATCGCAAGAAATAGCAGCAGACAAGATGAAGGATATAATGTGAGGTCTTGGAATGGGATTTCCTGGAATGTAGTCTTAACTAAAACAAAAAAGTTGCCAGTTGGCAACTTTTTTTAATAGTAAAATATCTCTTATTTTAAATGAAACTTCACCGACTGTCATTTCGAACGAAGTGAGAAATCCCTTTCTATATAATCTTATTTGCAATAATAAATTTAAGTTTAACTTTTCTTTTAATTTTAGTCTCAAAAGATTTGATTTAAAGGGATTTCTCGTTATCACTCGAAATGACAAGGGAAGCTCGAAATGACAGGGGAAGATTTTGGTGAGAATTTTTGTTTGTTTTAATAATTATTACTTATTCTGAATTTGAAATCATCTTCAATATATTTTGCTTTAAGGCTTGATAGACATTTTGTGACATTGTTATGCCAATTTTTCTCGGATGAAGCATAAATTGAGCCGGTTTTATTTCACCGTCTTGATAATTTATCTATTGTTTGGTATTTTCTCAAATATTTATTATTTAAGGTCTTTGTCATCCAATAAATTCATTCTCTAGGATTTGCAAACTCGTAAGTTCAACCTGAGTCAACATTTCATACATTTCATACATTAAATGCGGTTTTTAGATTTTTACCAAGTCCAGATTCAGCAAGTCAAATACAAATAAGTAGACTTGGGTCAATTTTGGCGCTAACTCACTCTTCTATCCATATATTCCAATCGTTAAAACTAGGCGTCGCATATTTGTTTAAAAGATATTTTTGTCTTTCTATTTCGCTATTTCAGACAATATAGAATTTCTTAAATTTCCCCATATTAACCTGATTTCAGTATCTGAGTTTTAAATCTTCAATATACTTATATCTGTATTTTACAGGTAGGTCATCAAAATTCAATCTAGAAGTATCTAAAAAACGAAGCGGATCTATTGAAGTTCTATCTTTAAATAATTCAAAATGTAGATGTGCACCGCTCGTCATTGGTCACGCTCCTGGAGTTCCTGGAGCTCAACCACTTTTTGCAAAGACCATTCAGGGCTTAATAAAATCAAATCTTTTAACTAAAACTTCTGAAATATGACCATAAATACTTACAAACCCAGATGGATGTTTTAATGCCATATATCAATATTTTCCAGGAGATGGAGGAGAAATAAAATATACATATCCTACAGCTGGAGCTACTAAATCAGTACCTTGACGCAATGGAATATCTATAGCCTCATGTTCACTACCAAGTTGACTGAAATAATATTCATCATGAAAATAAGTAGAAATTCATGAAACTGGTTCTGATGGCCAAGATAAAGGATTAGCAGAATTAAAATCAACTTCATTTGTATCTCTTAATTTTTTCTCTAAAATAAAATATTGCTTTATTTCCTTACAATCCTTGCTATCCTTATTATCAATTGTTTGATTTTCGCTCACTGCACCAGAGCTAAAATTAAAATTACAGTTATATTTATTTCAAATATTATTAAAAACATCATAATAATTATTGTTTAATTCTTCGATTTTATCCTTAACCTTGTCTTCCCTAGTTTGTTTTTCTAGAATATAATTATTAAAAAGTGTTTCCTGTCATTTTGTAATTTCAAGTAAGTTTTTCTTGTATTCTTTTTGAACTTCAAGATTATTATTTTTTGTAATTAAATCAGCTTTTAGTTTAAGAGAATCTATTTTTTCCTTTTTTAATTCTTCTTTGTTATAATAATATTCCTTAATTAAATTTCTATGAACTTCTATAAGATTTTGCCCAGAAAGCTCAATTAATGTCTTAAAATGGATATCATTTATAATATCAGATAAATTTCAATCATTTAATAAAATACTTTTAACTACATCTAAATTATTATCTTCACTATAAACAGAATCTCATTTTGAATAAATATAAGTTAAATATTCTAAAATTGATTTTTTATTTTCAAGAATTTGAGAATCCAGAGAATTAATTTTATTTGAGAAATCTGCGATATTTTGGTTTTTTAGGCTAATTTCTTGCAGAGTTTTTGTTATTTCAATTTGAGTGTATTCTATATCTTTATCAAGTTCTTTTATAGTATTGCTTAAAGTAATTTTTTTCTTAGTTATAAATTTTTTTCTGTCTTTAATTTGATTTTTTGAGTCATTAACTCTATTTAAAAGATCTTTTAGGGAATTGATTTTCGCTTCTGAATCAAAAAGTCCAGTCTCTTCATTGCTTGTAATTGGCACATTCTCAAAAAGAAGCTCACTTTGATATTCTTTGAAATTATCTAAAACTTTCGCTGTTGTTGATTTTTGCATTCATAAAAAATTTCAAGCAAATATATTACTTGTAGATAGAGTAAATAGCAATAAAGCAGATATTAATTTTGTTTTTTTATTCATTGTGTTTTTTATTTTCTTAAATACTTAAATATAGTATCATATTTTTTTAAAAAAAGCAACATTTTCTGTTGACAACGCTTGTTT
>AMFJ01007476.1_pt1 | contig 78497 bp, 98 predicted proteins | sample 427208 | NCBI WGS metagenome assembly AMFJ01 (sample SAMN02954298, study PRJNA114691) | groundwater metagenome | biome: aquatic; feature: subsurface aquifer; material: sediment; isolation source: subsurface aquifer sediment | place: USA: Rifle, CO | collected 2008-08 | reverse complement strand
ATTAGTTATTTCGTAAATGACTCGATAATTGGAGAGCCTATACATGTAGTTGAAACAGTATCGTCACCCACAATTCAAATTGCTCAGGTAGTTGGAGGTGCAGGCTTAGAAGAAAGTTTTGATGAATTTCTTTCTACCTTCAAATTAATAAATTGACCTCTTGACAATAGATTGATCAAATTGTACAATTTGATCAATTATGTTAAAGAATTTAAAAACAATATCTGCATACGAGGCTAGAAAGAATTTTGGTGAATTAATGAACTTAGCTTACTATAATAATTATGAAATAATTGTAGAGAAGATGGGTAAACCAATGATTAAAATCATTAAGATGATAGCTTCTAAAAGCAATACTCCATCTAGATCAGAAATTATGGCAAAATATGCAGGTGTTTGGGATACAAAAGAATTAAAAGGAATAGAAAAAAATTCTAAAAGTTTCAGGAAAAATTTTAAGTTAATTGATTAAAAAAAATGGGACTACTCCTAGATAGTGACGTTATTATTGATCATTTAAATAATAAAAGTGATTATCTTTCTTCAATTGTTAGTATCTCAAAAGAAGACTTATTTATAAGTATTATCAATTGGTCTGAAATAATGTATGGAATACGAAAATCAAAAAGTCCTATTAAAGCAACTAAACAATTTACAAGTTTCATAATTGATCTAGATATAAAAATATTTGAGTTAGATTTAAAAGTTGCAGATAAATTTATTGATATAAAAATAGATTTAGAGAAGAAAGGAACAAGACTTGAAGATTTTGATTTAATTATTGCTTCAACTGCAATCGTAAATAATTTAACTTTAATTACAAAAAATGTTAAACATTTTTCTAGAATTCCAGATATACAGATTTATCCAAAAATAACCTCTTGACAACCACTTGGCACTCGGTGTATATTACTGCTAAGTATGAGATTCAGCATTAAAATACCATGAATGCATTAACCAGCAGACAAACACAAATTTTAAAAGCTTTGATAGATGAGTATATTGAGACAGCAGAACCGGTTGGTTCTGGACCATTAGAGAAAAAATACAATTTAGGCATATCCCCTGCAACAATTCGAAACGAGATGAATCTGTTGACTAAATCAGGATTTTTAAAACAACCCCATACTTCGGCGGGAAGAGTTCCAACTTCAGGAGCAATGAAATTCTATGTTGATCAATTAATGGAAGAAAAACAAATGAGCTTGGCTGACGAAGTTAAAGCAAAAGAAGAAGTTTGGGATGATAGGGGTAACTTTGATAAATTTATAAATGAGATGACACATTCCTTGGCAGACAGAACTGGTGGAATGGCTATTACTGCAACCCAAGACGGATCTGTGTGGCAAGCTGGTCATGGAAATTTATTTAGTTTTCCAGAATTTGCAAATATAGGAATCTGCTCTTCTCTTTTTGGTTTCATGGATGAAGATGAACAATTAATGGATTTATTTTTTAATAGATTTCCAATTGAAACAGCATTTGATGTATTATTTACAGAAGACTTAGGTTTTCGTAACATGCCTGTAGGAATTGTTGCAGCTCATTTTAATGTTAGAGGTAGAAATGGAGCATTAGGAGTAATTGGGCCAGTTAGACAATCTTATGCAAGTCTTGTGCCAGTAATTAGATACTACAGAGAAATGCTTGAAGATGTAATGCAATAACTATGAAAAAACAAATTAAGAGTGAAAAAATAATAAATAATAATTTAGAGCTAGATAATATGAAGAACCAGCTTGCAAGAGCGATGGCAGATTATGCAAATTTAGTTAAAAGAACTGATGAAGAAAGAGGAACAATGTTTAAACTTGCAAGTATTTCATTCATGACAAAAATATTACCAATAATTGATAACTTAAAACAAGCTCAAAACCATGTTAATGATTCTGGAATTGCAATAATTATCGGACAACTTGAAACTTTGGCAAAAGAAGAAGGGTTTGAGGAAATTAAAATCAAGGTTGGAGATAAGTTTGATGAAACTACAAGTGAAGTTACAGAGGTACTTGAAACTTTGGAAGAAAAAGATAATAATGTTATCTCAGAAGTTATATTGTCAGGTTGGAAATATTCTGACGGAACGGTAGTTAGACATGCAAGAGTAAAAGTAAACAAGCTTAAAGCAATAGAAACAAAAATATGAGTAAAATAATAAACAAAGCTTGTGATCTTAGAAAGGTAAACATATGAGTAAGATCATTGGAATTGATTTAGGAACAACAAATTCATGTGTCGCGGTAATGGAAGGTGGAAAACCTAAAGTTATATCAGCATCTGATACTGGAAAAAATACAACTCCTTCAGTAATTGAAATTATTAAAAACTTAGTTGGGGATGTTGCCAAACGCCAAATGGTTTTAAATTCAGAAAATACCATATCTTCAGTCAAAAGATTAATGGGTCGAAGATTTGAAGACAGCGAAGTCACAAGAACTCAAAAAATGGTTTCATACAAGATAGTCTCTGGAAAGTCAGGAATGGCAGATGTTGAAATTAATGGCAAAACATATACCCCACAGGAAATTAGTGCTCGAGTTTTAATGAAACTCAAGAAAGATGCTGAAAAATACCTTGGAGAGACAGTTGATTCAGCAGTAATCACAGTTCCAGCATATTTTGATGACTCACAAAGGCAAGCAACAAAGCAAGCTGGAGAAATTGCAGGTCTTAAGGTTGAAAGAATAATCAATGAACCAACTGCAGCGGCCTTAGCATATGGATTAGACAAGAAAAAGAATGAAAAGATTGCTGTTTATGACCTTGGGGGTGGAACATTTGATATTTCAATTCTTGAGCTTGGAGACGGCGTTTTTGAAGTCAAATCAACTAATGGTGATACGCATTTAGGAGGGGACGATTTTGATGAAAAGATAGTTGATTACATTGCAGAAGAATTCAAAAAAGAAAATTCAATGGACTTAAGGCTTGATAAACAAGCCTTGCAAAGAGTAAGAGATGCTGCAGAAAAGGCAAAAATAGAGCTAACTGCGTCAGAAGAAGTAGAAATAAATCAGCCATATATTACTCAAAAAGATGGCCAACCACTTCACTTAACAATGAAATTAACTAGATCAAAGTTTGAAGGAATAGTTGAGGATTTAATTGCAAAAACAATTAAACCAGTAGAAAGCGCGCTTAAAGATGCAGGACTAAAAGCATCAGACATTAATGAAGTCATTATGGTTGGAGGTATGACCAGAATGCCAAAAGTAGTTGAAGAAGTTAAAAAATTCTTTGGCAAAGAGCCAAATAAATCAGTTAATCCAGACGAAGTTGTAGCAATCGGCGCTGCTATTCAAGCAGGAGTCTTAGCAGGAGATGTTAAAGATATCTTACTTTTGGATGTCACTCCGCTTACTTTAGCAATTGAAACAATGGGAGGAGTTGCAACCCCAATGATTCCAAGAAATACTACAGTTCCAACATCTAAAACAGAAGTATTCTCAACCGCAGCAGATAATCAAACACAAGTTGAAATTCACATCACCCAAGGTGAGAGGCCACTATCTAATGATAATAAAGCTCTTGGAAGGTTTGTTTTGGATGGTATTCCACCAGCCCCAAGAGGAGTTCCACAAATTGAAGTTATGTTTGATTTGGATGCAAATGGAATTTTAACGGTTACAGCAAAAGACAAAGCAACAGGAAAAACACAAAACATAAAGATTACTGGTTCTGTTGGATTAACAGATGAGGAAGTTAAAAAAGCTCAAGAAGACGCAGAAAAGAATAAAGCAGAGGATGAAAAGAAAACAGAGCAAATTAAGGCCAAAAACATGGCAGATGCTATGATTACAACTGCAGAAAAATCAATTAAAGATGCTGGGGAAAAAGCTCCAAAAGAAACAGTTGAAAAAGTACAAGAAAAAATAAAGAATCTTAAAGATATCTTAGAAACTGGATCAAAGGAAGACTTAGAAGCAAAAACAAAAGAACTTTCTGAAACTTTGTCTGAAGTGGGACAAGCAATGTATGGTGCGCAAGGCGCACAGCCAACGGCTGATGGTCCACAGTCTACAGAAGAACCAGCCACCTCCGCAGACGCTTCGGCGAGCCAAGGAAAAGACGATAAGCAAGCTGATCGTGCCGATAAAAAATCTGATGGGAAAGTTGAAGAAGGTGAAGTGGTAGAATAAATATATGGAAATAGGTTTAGCACCAGAAAAGCCAAGTTTTTTCAACCTTCGTTACTGTTGGTGCTGGTGTTTTAGCAGATAATCCTATCGTTGCTGGAGCAGGGGTAATTTTGGGCGGTGTTGCAGTATTTGAGACAGCATTGTGGGATTATAGATTAATTATGGCTGATAGGTTTGCAAAAGTTGCGGACAATTTGAAGTCGAAAATTTAACAATGTACAAAAATATTAACTTAGTTTTAAATAAACTTGCAGAGTGGTCAAATATGACCGATGAACAAAAACTTCAATTTTTTGTAGATGTTAATAAAGGTTTGGTTACAAATTTAATTAATGATGGTTCAAAATTAATTACACCAGAAACATTACAAAAATTAAAAGATACTCCAACTGATGAAGTAATTTCTCAATATCTTAAAGAAATGAGCGAGAAATCAGAAGAGTCTTCAAAAATTGTTGCAAATAGGACAATGGAAATTCTTGAAGAAATTTTAGCACCAATTATTCCCAGTCTTGCCCATGAACAAAGAACAGAGATATTAAAAATACTTGAATCTGAAAATAATAATTCGCAGGTGATAGAATAACTTCATATGTCCTCAAAAAATGACTACTACGATCTACTAGGAGTAACTAAAACTTCATCTAGCCAAGAAATTAAAAATGCCTACAGAAAGAAGGCATTAGAGTGGCATCCGGATAGACACCAAGGAGCTGACAAAGAAGAAGCAGAAAGAAAATTCAAAGAAATAAACGAAGCATATCAAATTCTTTCAGACCCTTCTAAAAAGGGAGCTTATGATAACTATGGCCATGATGCATTCTCCCCTGGTGGAATGGGGTCACGTGGTGGAGGCAATCCATTTGCAGGAGGTGGACAGGGATCACCATTTACGTACACTTGGTCTACTGGTGGAGGGCAACAAAATCCATTTGGAAATACTGATTTTGGGGATCCTTTTGACATCTTTGAAAGTTTTTTTGGAGGTGGAGGCAATCCATTTGGAGCACAGCAAAGACAAAGGCAAATTCCAAGATATAGTGTTCGATTGGAGTTTATGGAAGCAGTAAACGGCGTTGAAAAAGAGTTTGACATAGAAGGAAAACGAAGAAAAATCAAAATTCCTGCAGGTGTAGATGAAGGAACAAAAATAAACTTTGGAGATTTTACGTTATCCGTTAATGTTGCACCCCACGAGTTTTTTGAAAGAGATGGAGATGACATTTATATAAATGTCACAATTCCCTACTCAATGGCAGTATTAGGCGGAACAATCAAAGTTCCAACAATTACTGATGAAGTTAAAATTAAAGTTAGGGAAGGTACAGGGTCAGGGACAATGATAAGGCTTCGAGGAAAAGGATCTCCAAATCCACACCATAAAACAAATGGCGATCAGTATGTAAAGTTAAATATCTTAGTTCCAGAAAAACCGACAAGAGTACAAAAAAGAATAATTGATGATTTGAAAGAAGAGGGATTATAATCAAATAACACTTGACAATTCTTCATTTCCTTTTATACTTAAAAAAGAAACGTATAATAAAAACCGTTTCGTTTACACTAAAATGAGATCAGGAAAATATCAAATCCAGCTTCAAGGAGAACTTGCGTATAAAGCATTTATCCCGAGTCTATTACCTCGTAAAATTAAAAACGACGAAGAGTTGGAACTTCTATTATCTGAGGCCAATCTGGCCCTAGGAAGACTTGATGGTATATCAGAGATCGTACCGGATATTGATTTTTTAACTTTAATGTTTGGAAGGAAAGAAGCCACTTACTCTAGTCAGGTTGAGGGTACGCAAGCTACATTTGCGGACGTTTTAAAGGCGGAAGCAAAAATTGAGGATAAAAAAATTCCATATGATGTTCAGGAAATATTAAATTACATATCTGCAATGAATTATGGTATTTCAAGGCTTAAAACATTGCCTTTATCATTAAGACTTATTAAAGAGATCCACAAAGTACTTTTAAGTAATGTTAGGGGTGAAGAAAGACAACCAGGTGAATTTAGAAAATCACAAAATTGGATTGGTGGACCAACTATTAATACAGCTTCTTATGTTCCTCCTCCTCAGAATAGTTTGTTGGATTTACTTAATAATCTTGAAACCTTTTTACATTCAACAGAAACTTTACCTTTGCTTATAAAAACTGGAATCATACACACTCAGTTTGAAAACATACACCCGTTTTTAGATGGAAACGGTAGAACAGGAAGGTTATTGGTAATCTTTTATCTTTGTTATAAAAAGATTTTACAAAAACCACTATTGTATTTGTCTGTCTTTTTCAAAAAAAATCAAAAAGAATATTATTACAGATTAAATAGAGTTCACGAAAACGATGAAATTGAAGAATGGTTAAAGTTCTTTTTAAGAGGAATAATAGAAACCTCAAAACAAGGGTTTACTACAGCTCAAAAAATATTAAAATTGAGAAATATTGATTATCATAAAGCCACATTACTTGGAAGAACAACAGAGAATGGGATAAAAGTTGTTGATAGTCTTTTCAAAAATCCATTTATTACTATAGGTGGAGCAGTTGAGGCAACAAAATTAAGTAAAAAGAATGCATACCTTTTGCTTAAAAGACTTCAAAAAATTGGGATTCTTTACCCGATTAAAAATCCAAAAGGATTAACATCAGGATATATCTATAAAGAATATCTATCCCTTTTTGATTAATAGGATTTGTGTTATATTTATAAAGTATGGAAAATCAAATACCAGTTGCACCAGTAGTTACGCCTCAAGTTGTAGTTGAACAACCAAAACAAAATAATTTCTTAACCACCTTATTAAGTACTTTACTAATTATCTCTGTCACTATTTCAGGTTTTTTTGCATTTCAAACACAAAAATTAGTTAAAGAATTAACAAGTTTAAAAAGTGAAGAGAAAGTTGTTGCAATAGTTACAACTGAGCCAGCTAATACTACGCCAGCAATAGTTAGTCTAGATTCTGTCACAAACACCTCAACTGGGCAGAAATTATATGAAGATAAATTGCACAAATTTGAATTTAGTTATCCTGTTGATTATTCGTCTCAAATTAACCAAAACAGTTATTACATAATGAGCCCTTTACTACCACCAACGAAAGGATATGAGCTTCGTGATGGAGAGTTGAAAGTTGAATTTTATTTCAATCCTATAAAGGAAAACGATACGTTGACGAAATATTTAGATGAGATTAAGTCAAATTCTGATGCAAAGATATTAAGCGAAACTAGAATAAAAATAAACGGTACTGATACTGTCCATCTTCAACTACAAGGTTTAGGGGAGACAGATTTGTATTTATTAATACACAATGGTTATAGGTTTCAAATCGTAAAATATCCGATGAAGACTTCAAGACAATCAGAATTTAATCAAATTCTTTCCACCTTCAAGTTTTTGGATTAATTTTAGATTGATTAAATCTCCCTCATGATGTAAACTTCTTTGGCTATGGCGATGAATAATCAACCAAGAACAGAATTTAATCAAGCTCTAAAAGCAATTGCCTCTGAGCGAGGTCTTGATGCTTCAGTTATTATTGATGCAATTAAACAGGCAATAATTGCAGCATTTAGAAGAGATGCTAAAGAAAACGGAATTGAATATTCAGAAGAAACAGTCTTTGATGCTGAAATAAATTCACTTGATGGTGGAGCAAAGATTTTAATTGATGGAAAAGATGTCACACCTCCTGGATTTGGAAGAATTGCAGCTCAAACCGCAAAACAAGTAATTCATCAAAAAATTAGAGAAGCTGAAATGGGAGTTATTATGGATGAATTTACAGGAAAAGTTGGAATGCTTGTTTCTGGTATAGTTCTTCGATTTGATGGTGCAAACGTACGGGTTGATATGGGTAGGACAGAAGGGGTTATGCCTGCTGAAGAAAGAGTCCCGTCTGAAAGACTATCTCAAGGACAGAGATTAACATTTTTACTTAAAGACATTAGAGAAACCATTAAAGGAAGAGAGATCATTCTCTCTCGAGCGGACGCTCAGTTTGTAGTAAAACTTTTTGCAAGAGAAGTTCCAGAAATTGGTGCAAATTCAGTAGATATCAAATTAATTTCAAGGGAAGCAGGAGTTAGAACAAAAATTGCAGTTCACTCAGCTCAATCTGGAGTAGATCCTGTAGGGAGTTGTGTAGGACAAAAGGGAGTTAGGGTTCAAGCTGTAACTAATGAATTAGGAGGAGAAAGAGTTGATGTTATTCCATATAACGAAGATCCAACAGAATTAATTAAATTGGCCTTAGCCCCAGCTGACAATTTAAAAGTTAAAGTTTCAAAAAAAACACTTGAAGCAACAGTTATAGCTCCTGAAGATCAGTTATCCCTCGCTATTGGAAAAGATGGTCAAAATGTAAGATTAGCTAGTAAATTAACTGGTTATAAAATCGAAATTTTAGGAGCACCAGCTGAGGTAACTGAAGATACACCACAGTCATGACAAATCTAAGTATCTTAAAAAATATAAATGAAAATAAAAAGACAGCCAATAGTAGTAGTTTTGGGTCACGTAGATCACGGTAAAACTTCACTTCTTGATGCATTAAGAGAAACAAGCGTTACTAAAAGTGAAGCTGGTGGAATTACACAATCAATTGGAGCTTCTGTCGTAACCACAAAAGATGGAAGTAAAATTACATTCATAGATACTCCAGGGCACGCTGCATTTTTTCAAATGAGGTCCCGTGGTTCAAAGTTGGCTGATATCGCCCTTCTTGTTTTAGATTCTTCAGATGGAGTAAAACCCCAAACAAAAGAGGCTTTAGAGCATATTCAAATTGCCAAAATTCCATGTATCGTAGTATGCACAAAAACAGATTTACCAGCAGCTTCAATTGATGTTGCACTTTCTGAACTTGAAAAATTAGGAATACTTTTTGAAGGAAGAGGGGGACAAACTCCATATTTAGGGGTGTCAGCAAAGAAAAAAGAAGGATTAACAGAACTTTTGGATTTAATAAGCTTACTTTCAGACGTAAATAATGTTGAAGGTGATAGTGAAGCAGATTTGGAAGCTGTAGTTATTGAAACTACAAGAGAAAAAGGTGGAAATATGGTGTCTTGTGTTGTTAGAAACGGAAAACTTGAAATAGGTGAAGAAATATATACAGAAGGTGCAAAAGGAAAAATTAAGGGTTTGTTTGACGATAAGAATAAACCTATAAAATTTGTAAATCCTGGAGAACCTGCAAGAATATTGGGGTTTGAAAGTTTACCATCAGTTGGGTCAATTGTTACAAATCGCCAAATTGATAAGCAAAGCTTGTCACTCAGTCCAAAACAAAACACTGGGCTTCGTGATAAAACAAAGATTCCACTTTATTTAAAGGCAAATAATGCAGGATCTTTAGAAGCACTTGTTGCTTCAATTCCACAAGAATTTACAATAATTGATGCATCAGTTGGTGATGTCATTGAATCAGATGTAATGAATGCAAAGTCTAATAAAGCCTTGATTTTTGTTTTTGAAAGTAAAGTTTCATCAAATGTTAAAAATTTAGCAGAAATGGACAAAGTAAAAATTGAAAGATTCGATGTCATTTATCAGCTCTTGGAAAGATTGGATGAAATAGTTAAGAGTGGACTCATTGAGATCGTTGGCAAAGCCGAGATTATTGCTAGTTTTCCATTTGACAAAAGTAAAGTTGCTGGATCAAAAATTATGATGGGTAGAATAGAAAAAGCAGGGGACATTAGATTAATGCGAGGCGAAATTGAACTTGGAAAAGTTAAAATCATCTCGATCAAAAAACAAAAACAAGAAGTGGGAGGTGTGTCACAGGGTGAAGAATGTGGAATACTATTTGTTCCACAGCTTGATTTTCAAATTGGAGATGCTATCATTGCGGTTAGAAGCTAGAAACTAGTAACTAGCAGCTAGTGTCTAATATTTAAATATGGAAAATAGTTTTGCTTCATTAATTACTACTGCCAATGAAATCCTAATTTTGTTGCCAAGTAAACCGTTCATGGATCAAGTGGCTGCTGGTCTATCCCTCTATTTGTCATTATCAGAATCAGGCAAAAATGTTTCTATCTCATGCTCGGCTCCTATGGTCACAGAATATTCAAGATTAATTGGAGTGGATAAAGTAACATCTGATTTGGGAAGTAAAAATTTAGTAATATTTCTTAAAAACTATGATGCAAACAGTGTGGATAAAGTAAGCTACGATATTGAAAATGGACAGTTTAAACTTACAATTTCGCCCAAACTAAGTTTTAAATCTCCTACTAAAGATCAGATAGATATTAATTATTCTGGTGCATCTGGAGATTTAATTATCTTAGTTGGCGGCGCAAATGATTCCCATTTCTCGGCGCTTTCAAAAGAAGAATTTAAAACTGCAAAACTTGTACATATAGGAACAAGACTTTTGGAAATTTTAAATCACGATTTACAGGTTTTGTCTTTCGCAAAACCTGCCAGTTCGACTTCTGAACTTGTTGCAAATTTAATTAAAGAATCGGGACTCCCAATAAACGAGGATATCGCAACAAATTTACTTGCTGGAATTGAAGAACAAAGTAAAAACTTTCAAAGCAGTGAAGTAACTGCTGATACATTTACAATTTTTGCAGAACTTTTAAAACTTGGTGGAAAAAGAATGCCAAAAATAATACCTGCTAGAAGTTATCCACAAGGATCAATTCCAACAAGACCATTTACACAAGTACAGCCAACGGTTCCAAATCATATTATTCAAGACAAACAAATGACCCCTGAAGAAGCTGAACAAGAATTAAATCAAGATATTCCACCATCATGGAGTGAACCAAAGATCTTCACAGGAACTACTGTGAGCTAATGTTTTGACCTTAACAGAAGTTGTAAAATATGTTATATTAAATTATGCAAGAAAATAACCCAGTTCCAACACCAGTAGTTTCTCCACCAGTTGTAATCGAACAATCAAAACAATCAAATTTTCTAGTTATCCTGTTATCTAGTTTGCTAATTATCTCCGTTGCAATTGCAGGTTTTTTTGCATATCAAACACAACGGCTGGTTGCTGAATTGAGAGTTAAAAATGAAGAATTAATAGTTAAAACACCAGCTCCAACAGTAGAACCGGTTGCAACAGAAAAATCAGACGTTGACCCAACTGCAAATTGGAAAACATATACGAATACTGCATATAAGTATTCAATTAGTTATCCATCTACCTATGTAGTTTCTAATCAAGCCGATGGAGCAATCGGAGTAGTTCCTCCAAATGCAAACAATATATTTGTAAGTGAATCTTTAAGTTCAAAATATGAAAATAGATTAATTGACATAAACAATATCGGAATGCTGATAGATATTTCTCCGGTTGATCAATGGCAAAAAACATCAGTATTAGTTTCTGGAGTTAAAGCCACTAAATTTACAAAAATAGATAAATCCTCAAATTTTGATATTTATCATGTTCAAACAAATGGATCGGGTGGGCTTGAGATATATGTAAACAATAAGGATTCCAAATCGTCAGATTTATTCAATAGCCTGAAACTTACGAATTAATTCCCCTTTGTAAAATTTAACCCCTTTTGATGCTACAATACACGTATATGAATACCCCTTACTTTTTATGGGATTATGATTTAACTGAAAAAGATGTAGTTAAAATTTTGCATTCCAAAAACCAAGAAGAAAAATCTTGGATTACGACAAGAATTTTAGAAAGTGCAAAATATGAAGATATTTGGAGATTTTTAACCTTACAGCAGGTAAAAGAGATTTATCCTAGTCTTAAATTAAAAAAGCCTGTCAAAGATGCGTGGGACTATGCACTTTCAATCTGGAATTAATTAACTATGGCAGATTACAAATTACAGGACGATTTTTTGGAAGAATTCTTTTCAGAGAACCTTGCACCCGATTTTTACTTAACAGGCGGGACTGCACTTTCTAGGTTTTATTTACACCACAGGCTAAGTGATGATATTGACTTATTTACTCAAAATCAAAAAATTGACTTTAGTCACGTTAACTCATTAGTCTTAAGAATTTTGGATAAATTAAAATTAAAGATAATAAAACAAGTAAATACGGATACTTTTTTACAATACATTACCAAATCCAAGAATGGTAATACGTTAAAAATAGATTTTGTAAAGGAAATTCCAGTTCACTTTGGAGAATTTAAAATGAAAGGAAAAGTTAGAATCGATAGTTTGGAAAATATTGGATCAAACAAAGTATTAACTATTTTTGGAAGAAGAGATGCCAAGGACTTTATTGATCTATATTTTATACTTCAAAAAACAAAATTAGAATTTGATCATTTCTATAATTTAGCCATACAAAAAGATTTAGGATTATCAGAGTTTTATTTAGCAAATTCTATGCGCCAAATTGAAGATATATCGATTTATCCAAAAATGCTAGTTAAATTAGATAAAAACAAACTCATAAAATTTTACAGTGAGCTTGCAGAAAAACTTATGTTGAGAATTAAGCCTTAACCTTTCATTACTATACTCATGAAATTAAGAAGTTTTTGGGACTCGAGGCATAATTTTAATTCCCCTTTGTAAAATTAAGTCTTGCCTGATATAATGCAGAAATTGATGGTGGTGAGGTTTATCCGCCGAGGCGGGCACTTTGATCATACATGACTAAACAATATGGCATTAAAAGTAGAAGAGAAAAAAGAATTAATTAAAAAGTTTGCGAGAGAAAAGGGTGATACCGGATCTCCAGAAATTCAAATTGCATTACTTTCCACAAAGATTGCAAAACTAGCAGAACATTTGACTGAACACAAAAAGGATGTTCACTCAAGAAGAGGACTCTTGTCAATGGTTGCAAAAAGACGTAGACTTCTGTCATACTTACAAAAGAAAGACGAAGTAAGATATAAAGCTTTAATTAAAGAGCTAAAACTCAATAAATAATTAATAGCCTCAATTAAACAAATTAGGTTTAGATGAATAAAAAGATAGTTAAAACATTCAAATTAGGTGGTAAAGAAATTACATTAACCACAGGAGTAGTAGCAGAACAAGCAGATAGTGCTGTTATGGCCAGAATGGGAGACACTGTAGTTTTGGCAACTGTAACCTCAGCTCCATTAAAAACGGAAATGGATTATTTCCCATTATCTTTAGAATATCAAGAAAAGTTATATGCAGGTGGAAGAATAAAAGGATCAAGATGGGTAAAAAGAGACGGAAGACCAACTGATGAAGAAATTTTAGTTTCCCGTCTTATTGACCGTTCTATTAGACCACTATTTCCAAAACTTTATAAAAGAGAAGTTCAAATAATTGTTTCTGTCCTCTCAGTTGACGGTGAAAACATGCCATCCATACTTGCTAGCATAGCAGCCTCAGCAGCAGTTCACACAACAACTTTACCTTGGAAAGGTCCAGTTGGTGTTGTTAATTTAGGTCTTGTTGATGGAAAATATGTTGTAAATCCTACAAATACTGAAATGGCAAAATCCGATCTTGACTTAGTTGTCTCATCAACATCTGAAGCTGTTTTAATGATTGAGACCGGAGCTAAGGAAGTTTCAGAAAAAGTCATAGTCGACGGAGTTAAAATGGCCTTTGATGAAGCGCAAATAATCAATAAAGCAATTGAAGAATTTGCAAAAGACAAAAAAGTTGTAAGAGGAACATATGAGGAAGCAAAACCTTCAACAGAGCTTGAGAAAAAAGTTCACAAATTAGTAGATAAAGATATTCCAGAACTTGTCAAAAACATGGCAACCCATGAAGGTGCATCAGATGATTTCAAAGTAATGGTAGATGCAGTTAGCGAAAAATTAGAAAATGAAGAAGATAAAAAGTGGGTAGCTGAAGTAATAGATCACATTAAAAAAGACTATATTAGGAATCAAATTTTGAAAAAAGGAGTTAGACCTGATGGAAGGAAGTTAACAGAGATTAGACCTCTTTCTTCTGAAGTAAGTTTTCTTCCTAGAACCCATGGATCAGGACTCTTTACTAGAGGCCAAACTCAAGTTCTTTCTATTGCTACATTAGGTTCAACACAAATGGGCCAACTTTTGGAAACTGCAGAAGGTGAACAGGAAAAAAGATATATGCACCACTATTCAATGCCACCATTCACAACAGGTGAGGTAGGAAGAGTTGGGAATCCAGGAAGAAGAGAAATCGGTCATGGAGCATTAGCTGAAAAGGCGCTTCTTCCAGTATTACCAACAGTAGAAGATTTTCCATATGCAATTCGTGTTGTATCAGAAGTCATGAGCTCAAATGGTTCAACCTCAATGGCATCAGTTTGTGGATCATCCTTAGCATTAATGGACGCTGGAGTTCCAATAACTGCTCCAGTATCTGGTATTGCAATGGGTTTAATTATTGATGGTAAAGATGTTGCAATCCTTTCTGACATTATGGGTATTGAGGATTTCAATGGAGATATGGATTTTAAAGTAGCAGGAACAACAAAAGGAATAACAGCAATTCAATTAGATGTTAAAACATTAAACTTAACACCTGCAATATTAGAGAAAGCACTGGCCCAATCAAAAATTGGTAGAGCAGAAATGTTAAAGAGTATAACTGATGTTATTTCAGCCTCAAGAAAAGAAGTTAGTCAATATGCTCCAAAGATTAAGTTAGTTAAAATTCCTGTAGAAAAAATTGGCGAACTTATAGGACCTGGTGGAAAAGTAATCAAATCCTTAATGGCTGATACTGGAACACAAATTAATGTTGAAGATGATGGAAGTGTTTCAATTTCAGGTGTTGAAAAGACAGGAATAGATAAAGCAATTGAATATATTGAAGGCCTAGGAAAAGTTGTAGCAGCAGGAGAAATTTATGGGGGCGAAGTTGTAAGAATCATGCCATTTGGAGCATTTGTAAACATTTTACCTGGTAAAGATGGAATGGTACACGTTTCAGATATGTCTGAAGGTTACGTAGCTGATGCAAACGATATAGTAACAATTGGTCAAAAAGTACAAGTTAGAGTTAAAGAAGTTGACGAAATGGGAAGAATAAATTTATCCATGAGAATGGATCCGTCAACTGACAAGCCAAAAGAAGATAGAAGGCCAAATGGGGGGGACAGAGGTCATGACAGAGGCGGAAGACCACAAAGTGGAGGATTTTCAAGAGGATCAAGAGATGGACAAAGAAGCGGTGGATTCTCAAGAGGACCAAGAACAGGTGGGTTTAATAGAGATACAAGAGGAAATGCAGATAGACCAGCATCAGAAGGAAGATCTTCAGGACCACATTTTCCAACTTCAAGATATTTCCAGACTGGAACAAACGTAGATAGGTAATTTAATTCTAGCTACCAATTCCATCACCACAATTTAATATCATAGTTTTACTTTACTACTACTACTACTCAATAGTCAAATTTTTGTATTATACTTAAATTATGTCAGATACTGCCTTTGATGAAATAAACATATTAAGTGACAAAGTAAATAAGTCTACAATTCCTGAAGACTTGAAAAAGTCTGTTCTTGTTCGCCTATCTCAACTCCAAAAACTTACTAATTCCCCTACTTTTTTACCAGAATATGACAGGATGGATAGCTATATTGGTTGGATAACAAAGTTGCCATGGACTCAAAAATCAGAAGATAACTTAGATTTAGTAAATGCCAAAAAAATATTAGATGAAAAGCATTTTGGCTTAGATGACATTAAAGATCGTATCTTAGAATATCTTTCTGTTATGAAATTAAAAAAAGAAAAAGGTGAAGCAGATGATATTTATAGAGCTCCAATCCTTTGTTTTGTAGGCCTTGTAGGTACAGGAAAAACAACAATTGCTTATTCAATTGCAGAGGCACTTGGAAGAAAGATAGCTCGTATTCCTTTTGGAGGTATGAGTGACCCACTTGATTTGCGTGGTCAATCCAAAATGCATCCTGAAGCAGAACCAGGCAAAATTATTAAGGCCATGAGAGATACACAATTTAAAAATTCTGTCATACTTTTTGATGAAATTGACAGAGTAACAGACCAAGGAAGAGCGTCTATTATGGGTGTTTTGGTCGAGCTTTTAGATCCTGGGCAAAACCATGCATTTAGCGATCATTACATTGATTATCCCTTTGATTTATCTGAATGTATTTTTATAGCAACTGCAAATAATACTACAAATATTTCTACAGCTGTTATGGACAGGATAGAACCAATTATGATGCCTAGTTATTCTGATTTAGAAAAAATAACTATTGGAAAAAAATATATATTCCCAAAAGCATTAAAAGATGCAGGAATTACTCCTGAAATTTTACAAATTGATGATGATGTCTGGACAAATTTAGTTAGACCTTTTGGATATGATGCTGGAATTCGTACAATGGAAAGAACAATTGGTGGAGTTGTAAGAAAAGTTGCCAGAATGATTGTTGAAGGCAAAGGAACAACCTTCCATGTTACAACTACAAATGTTAAGGAATTCTTTCCATTGTAGTAATATAATTCATGAATGAAGATTTTAGTAATTGGTGATTCGCATGGCAATATTTTAAACTTAAAACATGTAATGGGATTTGGAAAAAACATTAAAGTCGGGGCTGTAATTCATACAGGAGATTGGAATAATTTAAAGAGTTTGGATACTGTTTTTAACTATAATATTCCAATTTATACAGTTTTAGGAAATGCCGACATTGATCCAAAATTAATTAGAAAGTTAAATATATTTCCAAAAAAATTTAGTGAAGATTTTTTAAAATTTAAAATTGATGGAATTAAAATTGGCATGATCCATAAATTCATAATTCATAATTCATTATTCATAAATCAAGATGTAGTTTTTACCGGTCACTACCACTCGCAAAAAGAATGGGAAATTGATGGAGTAAAGATAATTAGATGTGGAGCATTAGAAAATGGGATTAACTTTGCAGTATTTGATACAAAAACCAAAATGGTAGAATTTATTAATCATGACAAAATTTGAAGAACTTCACAAGTTAAAAGATGAGATGGAAAAGGATGATACTCTTCCATTAAAAAAAGACGCAGGTAAGTTAGTATTCGGTTCAGGTAACACTGAAGCTACAATAGTAGCAATTGGTGAGGGTCCGGGAGCAAAGGAGTCTATTGAAGGATTACCTTTTGTTGGACAAGCAGGAAAACTTTTAGATAAGTTATTAGATTTAGCAGGTTTAGAGAGAAAAAAGGTATTCATTACAAATATTGTTCACCATAGACCTCCTGAAAATCGTGATCCACTCCCTCATGAAATTGAAGCCTATCGAAAATACTTAGACAAAATTATTGAGATTATAAAACCCAAGGTAATTATTACTCTGGGAAGATTTTCTATGAATAAATTTTTACCAGATGTAAAAATCAGTGAGGTTCATGGAAAAGTTTTTAATATCAAAGATGTAAAAATTGTTCCGATGTATCATCCAGCAGCATCTTTAAGAAATGGAAAAATACTTGAGGCTGAAAAATCCGACTTTGAGAAATTAAAAAATATGGTACAATTGACCTAAATATGCTTCGATTTATTGCCCTTTCGGGTACTACAGGAGTTACAGAGAATTTAAATGTTTACGAATATAAGGATGAGATGATTATCCTTGATTGTGGCGTTGGCTTTCCTGATCTTGAAATGCCTGGAGTCGACCTTGTTATTCCTGATTTTTCATATGTTGTTAAAAATAAACACAAATTAAAAGCAATAGTGCTGTCACAAGGCCACGAAGATCATATTGGAGCGCTTCCATTTTTATTCAGAGAGGTTAATGTTCCAATTTATTGTGCTCCTTTAGTTACTGAATTTTTGACGGAAAAATTTAGAGATAAAGGAATTAGCGATTATAAAGTAAATACTTTTGATCCAACAAAAGATACCTTCCAAATTGGTTCATTTAAATTCTCTCCATTTAGAGTATCTCATTCTGTTCCTGATACTGTTGGGTTTTTGATTGAAACTCCCGAAGGAAGAATAATGCATGTTCCTGAACATAAAATTGATCAAGAATCTGTAGATGGTCAACCATTTGATATTGAAAGGGCAAAGAAATTGGCTTCAGGTGGAGAGAATCTCTGTGTAATATCCGATTGCTTAGGAGTTCACGAAACTGGCTTTGCAAAAAGTGGCGTAGAAATTGAAAATAATATGCTAAAAATTGCAATGACTGCAAAAAAAGCTTTATTTATGAGTGCAATGTCTTCATCAATTGGAAGGTTTCAACAAATGATAAATGTAGCAAGAAGAGTAAATAGAAAAGTAGTTTTTGTGGGTAGATCAATTCAAAATAAAACAGAATCAGCTCATAAATTAGGATATTTTAAATATCATGCAGATGACGTAGTAGATGTTAGAAAGGCAAAGAAAATTCATCCAAAAGATTTAATGTATATTGTTGCTGGTTGTTATGGACAAGTGGGTAGTTCAGTTTACAGATTGGCAACGGATGATGATAGTAGAGTTTCAATAACAGAAGGAGACACCTTTATTTTTTCAGCAAATCCAGCACCACCATATTCAAAAGAAAGCCAGGATTTTATAATAGATGAATTAATTGATAGAGGAGTTGATACTCATTACTACGATTTAAAAGAAGGACTTCATGTTTCAGGTCATGGTGCACAGGAAGATATTAAAATGCTTTGGGATATTTGTAAACCAAAATACTTTATACCAACAGGCGGAACAATAAAGCATATGCATGGTTATGAAAAACTTGCAATGTCGGTAGGTGCACAAAAAGAGAATGTTTTTAAATTAAAACCAGGGGATAGTGTTGATTTTAAAAATGGTGTGGCTTCAAGAGGTCAAAAAGTAAAAGTTAAAGAGGTTATGGTGCACGGGCTTGGAATTGGGGATATTGGTAAAACTGTTTTGGAACACAGAACACTACTCGGAAAACAAGGAATGGTTGTTATTGTGTTTAAAGCTACAAAGGACGGGAAAGTATTAAATAAGCCTGAAATTGTAAGTAAAGGTTTTGTGTTTGAGGGAATAAGTGGGGGTTTACTCAATGATTCCATCCAAAGACTGATGAAACATTTAGGAACGCACAACAACTTAAGTGCCAAAAAATTAAAAGATGAAGCAATTAAATTTTTGGAAGGTTACTTCTTTAAAACCACCGGCAGAAGTCCAATGATTGTCCCAATCGTCGTAGAAGTTTAACTTCAATCACTAGCTACAATTTCTTAAGTTTGATATGATGTATCTTGTATGGCAAAGAAACACAAGAGAAGAACAGACAAAAGAGCCTTTAAGTTAAAACTTAAACCTCAAACAGTGGCCTCAATTGCGCAAGTTGTCTTTTTTGCCCTTGCTGGGCTTATCATTATTTCTTTTTCCAGGAGAGGATTGGTTTTGGTTCGTTTCAATGACTTAATGATGGAGGTTTTTGGTTGGGCAACAGTCTTTTTACCATTTATATTTTTATCTTTTGCATTTTTATTAAGTAAAATTAAAATTCCACTTGCTCAACCAAATGTTATTGTCGGATCAATTTTGGTTTTTCTGTCTCTTGCCGGACTTGGAAAATCAGGTAATTTGGGATTAATTTTTTGGGATGGAGTTTCAACTTTAGTTACACCAATTGGCGCAATAATTATTTTCTTGGGAATAATTATGACGGGTTTAATTATTTTATTTAACACTTCATTTGATCAGGTTTTTAAGGTTTTGAGCTCTTTCTTTTCAACTATTGGACTTTATATATTTGGTCAAAAGTCAGCCGGAGGTGGAAGGATCCTAGCACGAAAAGACTTTAAGATTTCAGGTGATACACCGAAACCAATTAGTGTAGCTACGTCAAAAGAACAACATGAAAATTTGAAAACAAATTTTGAAGAAAAGTTAATCAGTAATGTAAAAGGAGAGGAAACAATTTGGAAATACCCTCCACTTGATCTTTTGTCGGGAGAGCAAATAGGTAAAGTTGATAGAGGAGACATAAATGGTAATGCAGATATTATTGAAAAAACTCTTGAGTCATTTGGGATTACCGCTAATATTGTAGAAGTTAATTTAGGTCCAGCTGTAACTCAATATGCAATTCAGGTGGCATTAGGAACGAAATTAAGTAAAATAACAGCTCTTGAAAGAGATTTGGCACTTGCCTTATCAGCTCCTACCGGTGCCATTAGAATCGAGGCTCCAATTCCAGGAAGAAATTTGGTTGGTATTGAACTACCAAATAGATCTCCAGAATTTGTTCCGTTAAAAAGAATTTTAGAGTCTGATGAGATGAGTTTGAAAAAATCAAAATTGGCTGTAACACTTGGACTTGATGTCAGTGGTAAGCCAATCATTGCTGATATTGGTAAAATGCCTCACATTTTAATTGCAGGACAGACCGGTTCTGGTAAATCTGTTTGTGTAAATACATTTTTAGCATCTATCCTATTTAGGGCATCACCCTCTGAAGTTAAATTTATAATGGTTGATCCAAAAAGAGTAGAACTTACAGGGTATAATGATATTCCACATTTATTATCACCTGTAATTGTTGATTCTGGTAAAGTTTTATCTGCTCTTCGTTGGCTTACTCGTGAGATGGACAGAAGATACGAATTGTTTGCTTCTGCGGGAGCTAGAAATATTGATACATATAATGAAATGAGTGGTTTCCAGGCACTGCCTTACATTGTTTTATTAATCGACGAACTGGCTGATGTTATGCTTTTGTCACCAGTTGAAGTTGAGGATGCTATTACAAGAATTGCTCAAATGAGCCGAGCAGTAGGAATTCATATGGTTTTGGCAACACAAAGGCCATCAGTTAATGTTATTACTGGTTTAATTAAAGCCAATATTCCAACAAGAATTGCATTTGCTGTTTCATCACAAATTGACTCACGTGTTATTATGGACACACAAGGAGCTGAAAAACTTCTTGGTAAAGGAGATATGTTATATCTTCCTCCAGATCAGGCAAAACCTGCAAGAATTCAGGGAGCTTTCGTAAATGATGAAGAAATAAAGAAACTTGTTAACTTTATCAAAAATCAGGGAGTTCCTGTTCAATACACTGATGAGGTTACGACTCAAACCAAGTCAGGAAAAGCAACTATTCCTGGTGTTACGGGAGAAACAGACAATCTTTTTGCAGAAGCAGTTAAAGCTGTTTGTCAGTATGACAGAGCCTCTGCATCCCTTCTTCAAAGACGTTTATCAATTGGTTACGCCCGCGCAGCGCGAGTAATTGATCAATTGCAAGACGCGGGAGTGATTGCTCCATCTGACGGTTCTTCAAAACCTCGTGAGGTTTTAATCAAAAATGCTGAAGAATTTTTGACAAGTGTAGGAAAATGATTTCAACAATATGAATACAGTAGGCCAAATTTTAAAAGAAGCTCGTATCCAAAAAGGAATCACTTTGGTTAAATTGGAGAACCTAACCAAAATTAAAAAAGAGTTCATCTTAAAAATTGAAAAAGGTGAATGGAATAAATTACCAGAATTCCCTGTTGTTTCTGGTTTTATTAAAAACTTAGCTGGAGCTTTAGGTTTGTCAGTTGATAATATTAATGCAATATTAAGAAGAGATTATCCACCAAAAAAACTTGCAATAAATCCTAAACCTGATGTCCAAAGTAAATTTACATGGTCTCCCAAACTAACCTTTATAGTAAGTGTGGGAATGCTTGTAGTTCTCGTATTAGGGTATTTAGGATTTGAGTATAGAAAATTTATACAATCCCCAGAACTTGAAATATATAATCCGCAAAACAGAGAAATAATAATTAACAACAAAGTAAAAGTATCAGGTAAAACAACAACAGATGTTGTTGTTACTGTTAATAATCAGCCAATAATATTAGATCAAGATGGTGGCTTTGCAACTGAAATAGAAATTACAGAAGAAACTAAAAGTTTAATTTTTAAAGCAGTTTCAAGATCAGGAAAAGTGACAGAGAAAAATATTAGTATTACTGTAGAATAATTATATGGATAGTGTACAAAGATTATTAGTAGTTGTAGTAATATCACTAACAGTTTTGTTGATTATCGTAGGTATTCAAGTAGTTTTTATAATTTTAGATTTACGGAAATCAGTTAAAAGACTTAATTCAATTCTTGAAGATGCAATATTGGGTGGAGGACTCATACGGCCTGACAGGTTAACAGGTATTGCAGAAATGTTTAAAAAAGATAAGTCCATGACTACACATGGAAATAGTAACGACTAGTGGCTAGAATCTGGTGACTAGTATATAATTGCCTTCATGATAACATCTGATCAAGTTAGAGAAAAATATTTAAAGTTTTTTGAAAAGAGAGGACACGCTATTATTCCCCCTGCTCCACTTGTTTTGGAAAACGATCCAACTACACTTTTTACGTCAAGCGGAATGCAGCCGTTAGTTCCATATTTGATGGGACAAAAACATGAATCAGGAACAAGACTTGTGGATTCACAACCTTCAGTTAGACTTCAAGATATTGATGAAGTTGGAGACAATAGACATGATACTTATTTTGAAATGCTTGGTAATTGGAGTTTGGGAGATTATTTTAAAGAAGAACAATTACCTTGGATTTGGGAATTTTTGACAAAAGAACTGAAGCTTTCGCCAACAAAGTTGTATGTATCCATATTTGAGGGAACGTCGGACGTCCCTGAAGATATAGAGAGTTTTAACATATGGAAAAAATTGGGACTTCCAGAAGATCATATTTATTCATATGGAGTTAAAAAGAATTGGTGGAGTAGAAGTGGAACACCTGATGCTATGCCAATTGGTGAAATAGGTGGACCTGACTCAGAAATTTTTTTTGACTTCGGTAAAGAATTAAAGTTGCATGAAAAATCAGAATTTAAAAATGAAAAGTGCCATCCAAATTGTGATTGTGGAAGATTTTTAGAAATAGGTAATTCTGTTTTTATACAATACAAAAAAACTAAAAATGGATTGGAAGAACTTCCTCAAAAAAACGTCGATTTTGGTGGAGGACTCGAAAGAATAACTGCAGCATTAAATAACGATCCAGACGTATTTAAAACTGATATCTTTTGGCCAACAATTGAAAAGTTAGAAAAAATAACTGGTAAAAAGTATGACAATGCGAATGCGTTGGGCATAGATGAAAAGAAAAATTTTAGAATAGTAGCTGATCATTTGAGAGCATCAGAAGCCTTAATTGATAATGGTGTAGTTCCATCAAATAAAATGCATGGTTATATACTGCGAAGACTAATAAGAAGAATGACGACAAAGATGGATAAAATAATACAAGCAACTGATAACAAAGTTATCGTTGAAGAAGTTAGTAAATTTAAAATAAGTTTAGATAAAGGGCTTAAAGAAATACAAAAAGTTAATGAAATTACAGGCAAAATTGCTTTTGATTTATACCAATCATATGGTTTTCCACTTGAGCTTACGGTCGAGCTTTTTAAAGATAAAGGCCAAGAAGTAAACTTAGAAGAATTTAAAAAAGAGTTTGAGAAACATAAAGATGCTTCCCGCTCTACTTCTAAAGGCATGTTTAGAGGAGGACTTGAAGATCATTCTGAAGAAACAACCAAATTACATACCGCAACGCATCTTTTACATGCCTCGCTTAGAAAAATTTTGGGTGACACTGTGAGTCAAAAAGGAAGTCATATTACTGCAGATCGTTTAAGATTTGATTTTTCGTATTCTGAAAAACTAACAGAAGAACAGATAAATAAAGTCATTGCTATGATAAACGAAAAAATTGATGAAAATTTACCTGTAAGTTTTATAGAAACAACTCCCGACGATGCAATCAAAAAAGGAGCCTTGCATTTTTTTGCAGAAAAATATGGAGAGAAGATAAAAATGTATACCATAGGTTCAGATAAAGACTGTTTTTCTAGAGAAATATGTGGTGGGCCACATGTTACTAGCACTGGACTTTTAGGTCGTGCTAGAATGATTAAGCAGGAGAAAATTGGCTCCGGCATTATACGTATATATGTTGGACTTTCTGAAAAAAACTGAAGGGAAAAAAGAAAATTATTGGGCACTTCTTATTGAACCCGAGTGGATATCTTCGGCAATTTGGCAAATAACTGATGAAAAAGTCGAAGTCTTACATACATCACCAGCTACTCGCTGGGAATCTGACTTAATTGAACCAATTGACGCTTCGCTTTCGTCATGCACACAAAACTTACCTGAAGATGATCCAGATCCTTCAAAAACAGTGTTTGGAGTACCAAATTCTTGGATTGAAAATGGAAATATTAAAGAAGAATATTTAATTAAACTCAAAAAAATTTGTGAAGATCTTTCACTGGTTCCGTCCGGATTTGTTGTACTCTCTGAGGCAATCTCTCATTTTATTAAACAGGAAGAAGAAACTCCGCTTTCAGGAATAGTCGTGGGTATAAGTAATGAGGCGCTTGATATATCGATTTTCAATTTAGGTAAACTTGTTGGTACAACAAGTGTGTTAAGGAGTGTATCAGTAGAAGAAGATATGGTAGAGGGTATCAGTAGGCTTAACACGAATGAAGAAAATCTACCCTCGAGAATCATATTATTTAACCAAAAGGAACAAGAATTAGAAGAAATCAAAAATTCATTAAATGATGCTGATTGGAATAAAATGAAGTTTATTCATACTCCTAAAATTGAAATCCTAGAACCATCAAAAAAAATATTGGCCGTAGCTCTTGCTGGAGGATCTGAACTCGGTGAAGTTAGCGGTGTTGTTGATAAAGAAGTTGAACAAAATACAGATACTATTACTGAAGAAATGCCCCTTGAAGAAGTAAACAAGTTTGCTTCTTACGAAGTTAACAATTTTGAAGAGCCAAGTGATGTCACTGCAGAGGATTTAGGTTTCACTGTTAATACCCACACTGCTCCAGTCGTTCAAGAAGCTATATATGTACCTAAAACTTTTAAATTACCAACTGTTCCAAAATTGAATTTTAAAATGCCAAAGTTTAATCTGCCGAGATTTTCTTTTTCATTTGGAAATAAATCATTAATTATGATTGGCAGCCTAACTTTAACAATTTTAGTTGTAAGTTTTATACTTTGGTGGTTTTTACCAAAAGCTGAAGTAACTGTATATGTTTCCCCCCAAAAACTTGAAGAGAATGTTAACTTAGCTATTGGAACTGATATTAAAGGCGAAACGATTGATGTAAATGTTAGTGGAGAAAAAACTAAATCTACTACAGGAACAAAAACAGTTGGAGAAAAAGCAAAAGGACAAGTTAAAATCCAAAATGGTACAGGAGAACCAGTAAATCTAAAATCTGGGACAATATTAGTTTCCTCGGGTGATCTAAAATTTATAACAACTAAGTCAGCATCAATTTCTGCAGCATTGTCAACTACTGAACCCGGTTTGGCAACAGTAGATGTCGAAGCAAGTAACATTGGTTCTGAATTTAATTTATCTAAGGATGAAAGATTTAAAGTAAGTAATTATCCAAAGGCAGACGTTGAAGCAATATCAGTTGACGTTTTTATTGGTGGGTCAAGTAGACAAATATCCTCTGTTTCCGAAGACGATAAAAAGAAAATTTTGAAAGAATTGAAAGATGAATTAATTGAAGAGGCAAAATTAAAGTTAAAAGAAAAAATTACTAATGAAATGATTTTAGTTGAAGCATCATTTAATGTAGAAACTAATGAAGAAGATTTTAGCAATAAAGTTGGAGATGAGGCAACTAATTTAAAACTTAATTTAGATCTAAAGATCACGAGCACTGTCGTTTTCAAAAAAGAATTGGTAGACATTGCTAAAAAAAGTTTGGATGGCAAAATTCCAACAGGATTTGTATTAAGAGATGATCAAATTAATTATGAATTTGGATCTTCATCTGAGGATGGGGTATTTGATGTAAAAATTATTGCCAAATTATTACCAAGTATTGACACTCTTGAAGTGGCAAAAAAAATTGCAGGTAGATACCCAAATATTGCCGAAGGTTATTTGAGAAGCGTTCCAGGGTTTGTGAATGCAGAAATTAGAATGAAACCTAATTTATATGGCAAACTTGGTACACTCCCACATGTTTCAAGAAATATTGATGTTGTTATAACTTCAGAATGAACAGAAAGAAAGTAATTAAAGTCGCAGCTCTTATCTCTGGAATTTCGGGGTTAACCATTTTAATTTCTTCTGTTTGGCCAATTATAGAATACCAATTAACTGATGCCAGAGCCTATACAACACTTTTATCACCTTTATCTGTTGAAAATAAAGATGACCAGAAAAAAACTGATTATACAAAGGCTTCCAACTGGTTTCCTGATGCGTCAAAAGATAAACTAATTATTGATTCTAAAATTTCATTTTATACAGTAACAATTCCAAAGTTAAAAATTGAAAATGCTGTTGTCTCAATTGGTGGAGAAGATTTATCAAAAAGTTTAGTGCAATATCCAGGAACTGCACTTCCAGGGAAAAATGGAAATGCAGTTATTTTTGGTCATTCAATCTTACCTATTTTTTACAACCCAAAAAACTATATGTCTATATTTTCGACCCTACCAACACTAAAAGAAGGTGATGATATTTTCATAGAATATGATGGTATTTCATACGCGTTTAAGGTTGAAGAATTGTTTGAGATATATCCAACAGATATACAAATATTAGAACAAAATTCTTCTGACTCATTTTTGACTCTTGTTACTTGTGTTCCTCCTGGGGATCCAAGAAATCCAAAAAGACTAATAGTTAGAGCGCGTGTGGTATCCTAGTAAATTAAGAATTAAAAATTAATAATTAACAATTAAAAATATGAAATATTTAGGAATAGATTACGGACGATCAAAAATTGGTTTGGCATTATCAGACGGCAAACTAGCTGAACCTTATCAAGTGATAAGATACAAAGACTTTGACAAGATGATTGCTCACATCAATAGAATTATTGAAAAACAAAAAATAGAAAAAGTTGTTGTTGGAGTCTCAGAGAATGAAATGGGCGAGGAATCAAAAGAATTTGCAAATTTTTTTAAAGCTGAGACTTTTGATGAAACTTTATCAAGTCACGATGCTCAAGAATTGTCTATTGCTTCACACATGGGAAGAAAAAAGAGAAAAGAAATGGAAGATGCCTTTGCCGCCTCAATAATGCTTCAAAATTATATTGATTCTACCAATATTAACTAATATTTACTAAAGTATGTTAGCCACAAATCATTTTTTTGTTGCTTGATTTGAGTTAATTCATGGTATAATTTACAAATATGTTTAAGAATGTAATTGCTCCAATACAAGCTTGGTTAATGTCACAGGGAAAGTGTGTTGGTTGTGGTATGCCACTTGATAATGGATCAAAGAAAAAAAATAAATACAGTGAGATGGTTACATGTAAATGTGGCAGAATCTACATTAAAAATGCAAAAACAAAAAAATATAGACGTGCGCTTCTTAATGAAATTTAAATTTTTTATAATATTCTTATTATTCTTAACAGTTTTTTTTATTGGATTATTTTACATCAGACAGGCATTTATGCCTGTTTCATCTGATGGAAAGCCACAGGCTTTCATGGTTAATAAAGGTTCCTCAGTTTCATTGATTGGTAAGAATCTGGAAAAAGATGGTTTAGTAAAAAGTGGGATAGCCTTTAAATTTTACGTTCAGATTACAAATTTGCAAAATAAGATTCAGGCAGGAGAATTTGAACTATCTAAGAATTTATCCCTAATTCAAATAGTGGAAAAACTTAAAAAAGGGCCTGTGGAAATTTGGGTAACAATTCCAGAAGGATTAAGAAGAGAAGAGATAGGGATGAAATTTAAAACTACGTTAGCAAAAGATGATGAGTTTTATAAAGAATTTTTAGAAATTGCTAAAGGTAAAGAAGGGTATTTGTTCCCTGAAACATATCTTTTTTCTAAAGATATTTCAGCTACGCAGATTGTAAATAAAATGACAAAGACGTTTGAAACAAAGGTAAAAGATATCACATATAAACAATTGATAGTTGCATCAATGCTTGAGCGTGAAACGCTTGCAGATAATGAAAAACCAATAGTTGCTGGGATTTTGTACAAAAGAATCGAAAATGATTGGCCATTACAAGTTGATGCTACTTTACAATATATAAAAGGTGATTGGAAACCTGTATATTCAGTGGATAAAGAATTAAAATCTCCATTTAATACTTACAAAAATTTAGGATTACCACCTAGCCCAATTTCAAATCCTGGACTTTCATCAATTCTTGCAGCTATATCACCAGAGGAATCTGAGTATTGGTATTACATTCATGACAATGACGGAAAAATCCACTTTGCAAAAGACTTAAATGAACACAATGCAAATATCAACAAATATCTAGATTGACACTAAAATTTATTAATGCCATAATAAATTATGGCACTTACAGATGAAGACAAACAGTTTATAAAAACAGTTCTTGATGATGTTTTGGAATTTAAATTAGAAGGAAAAGTAAAAGAGTATATTGGAGCTTTACCGACTCGAGAGGAATTTAATTCTAGAATGGATGAAATGATGGGTGAATTAAAAACAATCAGAATAGAACAAAGTTTTTTAGCACAACATTCAAAGGATCATACAGACGATATACAAAAATTAAAAAATATTCACCCGCATGGAATGCATAATTATGCAATGAGTTAATAAATATCTGATTTTAAAACATGTTATTGTAAATTTTTATTTATAGATTATAATGCCCGTATTATGACTATTGATACACATTGTAAATTTAGACAAGAAGGTGGCAATTGTGCAATTTTAGAAACTGCCTCACAACTACTTAGTAAATCAGTTGAAGGTTTCCCCAGATGTCGCAATCCAAGAATAAAAGAACAAAAATGCGTTATAGCTAATGACTGGAAATCGACAGATTTGTTACATCTCCAACAGCCACCATCAGACAACTGGATGACTGCTCCGATGGGCGATATTGATTAAAAATTGTAAATTATTTTACTTGTTGACACGGGCTAGTATTTATATATAATCCCTTCTAGGTCTACTCATGTAGGCTTCTTTCATATTACCAAATCTTAATGAAATCAAAAACTAATTTGCGCCGAAATTTTGGGAAAGAAGAACATAATTTACCAAAATTAGATTTAACCTTAGCACAAAGGGAATCATGGCAATGGTTTTTAACAAAAGGTGTAGCAGAAGAGTTAAAGGCAATTTCTCCAATTGATGACTTCACAAATAAAAATTGGCAACTAACACTTGGTGATCATTCTCTTGGAAAACCAACAATTACAGCTAGTTTTGCACAGCTTAAAGGATTAACTTATTCATCTCCACTTAAGATAACAGCAACCCTCATTAACAAAAGAACCGGAAAAGAAGTCAGCCAAGAAGTATTTTTAGGTGATTTACCTCAAATGACATCTCGTGGAACATTTATAATAAATGGAATTGAAAGAGCAGTAATAAATCAAATAGTAAGAAGTCCTGGAATATTTTTTTCAGGAGAACTTGATGCACCTTCTGGAAGAGTAATGTACAAAGCTGAAGTCAGGCCTCTTCATGGTTCATGGTTAGAATTTGAAGCAACAAGAGGGGACTTAATTTACGCTAGAATTGATAGAAGAAAGAAAGTTTTAGCAACCGTATTTTTAAGGGCCTTAGGTTTAGAGAATGAAAAAGAAATATTAAGATTTTTTGCAGAAGCAGATACCGATAAAAATCATAAATATATTGAAAGTACGCTTGTAAAAGACACCACAAAATCACGAGAAGAAGCACTTCTTGAGATTTATAGAAAATTAAGACCTGGTGAACCAGTATTAATTGAAAATGCAACCAATTTGTTTGAAAGTATGTTTTTGGATAAAAGAAGATATGATCTTGGAGAAGTAGGAAGATATAAGATAAATAAAAGATTTGCAGGTAATAACAATGATACACATACCAATGTATTAACCCTTAAAGACATCACTTCATCTTTGACTTATTTAATTGGGCTACAAAATGGAGTAGGAAGAGTTGATGATATTGATCATCTTTCAAACAGACGTTTAAGAAGGGTCGGAGAATTAGTAAGTGTAAATGCATTTAGAGTTGGACTTTTAAGACTTGAAAGATCAGTTAAAGAAAAAATGAGCTTAATTTCTCCTGATGATAGACCACTTCCATCAAACTTAATTAATGCAAGACCACTAATATCGTCTCTAAATGAATTTTTCAGAAGTTCACAATTATCAACTATTTTAGATGATACAAATCCACTTTCTGAAGTTGATAATCTACGAAGAGTTTCTGTTTTGGGTACTGGAGGTATTAATCGTGAAAGAGCATCATTCTCAATTCGTGATGTCAATTCATCTCAATATGGAAGGTTAGACCCAGTAAGATCACCTGAAGGACCAAACATTGGTCTTGTTACCTATCTCTCGTTGTACGCTCGCGTCAACGAATATGGATTTTTGGAATCTCCGTATAAAAAAGTAGTTAAAGTGGGTAAAAAAGTAAAAGTTACGGATGAAATTGTTTACCTTACTGCTGAAGATGAAGAGACTTTTAATATTACACATTCTGGTATAAATATAGATGAAAAAGGTTTTATTTTAGACAAAAGAGTTCCATTAAGAACTTTAGGCAGTTTTACAGAAGGAGATGTATTCTTAGTTGATTATATTGATATCTCACCAAGACAATTAGTTGGAACTTCAGCTTCTTTGATTCCATTTTTGGCTCACGACGAAGGAAATAGGGCCCTTATGGGATCCAACATGCAATGTCAGGCAGTACCTCTAGTTGCTCCAGAGTCCCCCGTAGTTGGTACTGGAATGGAAGCTGAAATTTCAAAAGCTATGATTAGAAATGTCATTGCAAGACATTCAGGTATCGTCGAATATGCGGACAATGAAAAGGTAATTATTAAATTAGACAAAAAGATTTCTATTGAAGAAGCTACTGAAGATATCGATGTTACTGATGGTGGAAACAAAGAAGTATATTCATTAATGAAATTTAAAAGAACAGCACACTCAACTTGTTATAACCAAAAAGTACAAGTAATTCCAGGACAAAAAGTTTCTGAGGGAACACTTTTGGTTGATGGTCCAGCAAGTGAAAAAGGAGAGTTAGCACTTGGAAGAAACTTAATGGTTGCTTACACATCATTTGGTGGTTATGGATTTGAAGACGCAATTTTAATCTCGGAAAGATTAGTTAAAGAAGATTTGTTAACCTCAATTCATATTGAAGAGTATGACGCAGATGTGGTTGATACCAAATTAGGTGCAGAAGAAAGGACAAAAGATATTCCAAATGTTTCAGAAACAGAGCTTGCAAACTTGGCTGATGATGGGATTGTCGTAATAGGTGCAGAAGTTGGACCAAATGATATTTTAGTTGGAAAAATTGCACCAAAGGGTGAAACTGAATTAACTTCTGAAGAAAGATTACTCCGTGCTATTTTTGGAGAGAAAGCAAGAGAAGTTCGAGACACTTCACTTCGTGTTCCACATGGTGAAAAAGGAATTGTCGTTGGAGTCTCAATATTAAATAGAAATAAAGGTGATGATTTGGGACCTGGAGTTATTGAAAGAATTACAGTTAAAGTTGCTCAGATTAGAAAGATTACAGTTGGAGACAAGGTTGCAGGAAGACATGGAAACAAAGGCGTTGTAGCCAAAATCATGGCAATTTCTGATATGCCTTATCTTAAAGATGGAACACCAGTTGATATAATTATCTCTCCTTTATCAGTACTTTCTCGTATGAATTTGGGGCAGTTATTGGAAGCTCACTTTGGACTTGCATTAAATAAAAGTGGCGAAAAAGGAGGATTTCCAGTATTTGATCATGTTACTGAAGGCGATTTAGTAAACGAATTGACCGCTGCCGGACTTCCAGTAAACGGAAAAATGAGGCTTATCGATGGTCGAACAGGTGAAAAATTTAAGGAAGATACGGTAGTAGGTATTGCTTATATCTTAAAGCTTACTCACATGGTTGAGGATAAAACTCATGCAAGATCAACAGGTCCATACTCATTAGTTACACAACAGCCACTTGGTGGAAAAGCACAAATGGGAGGTCAGAGACTTGGAGAAATGGAAGTTTGGGCACTTGAAGCGCATCGCGCCCAACATATATTGCAAGAAATGTTGACTATCAAATCTGACGATATTGTTGGCCGTGCAAAAGCATTTGAAGCAATTGTTAAAGGAACAGAAATTCCGGAGTCAACTATTCCAGAATCCTTTAAAGTATTAGTTCGTGAACTTAATGCACTAGGTCTTAATATTATTCCAAAAGGTGTTATACTAACCAAGGATTCTCCAATTGAAGAAATAGTAGATATCAAAGCAATAGAAAAAATAGAGGAGGTAATAAATGCTGACTAATACACTAGACACACTTTTTGAGTTAAAAAATCTTGAAGATTTTGGAACTTTAATGATTAAATTAGCTTCACCTGATGATATTAGAAGATGGTCAAGGGGAGAAGTTACAAAACCAGAAACAATCAATTATAGAACGCTAAAATCCGAAAAAGATGGTCTTTTTGATGAAAAAATCTTTGGACCTACAAAAGATTGGGAATGTTACTGTGGAAAATACAAAAGAATTAGATACAAAGGTGTAATATGCGACAAATGTGGTGTTGAAGTTACACAATCTAGGGTAAGAAGAGAAAGAATGGGACATATTAATCTTGCTTGTCCTGTTGCACATATTTGGTTTTTCAAAGGAGCACCATCAAAGATTTCTTCAATTTTAGGTGTTGCACCAAGAGCTATGGAACAAGTTGTTTATTTTGCAAGATACATGGCCTTAAATGTTGATGAAAATAAGAAAAAAGACGCAATCAAACTTTTAGAAACTGCACTTACTGATAACGAAAAGGAAATAATTACAAATTTCAAGGAAAAGAAAGATTTGCTTGCTGTTGAAGCTGAAAAAGCAAAAGTGAAAATAGAAAATAAAATTAAAGACAAAGAACAATTATCACTTGTAAAGTCAGAAATAGAATTAGATGAAAGGAAAAAAGAAACAGCTTTATCAGAAGACGAAAAGGCAAATTTATCAAGAAATGGAAGATTATTTGAAAACTTAATAGCTTTAGTCCGTGGACTCAAAACCCTAAACATATTATCAGAAGAAGAATATGATGAGCTTTATACTTTTGATGCAGCCGATTTCTTCGAAGCTAAGATGGGTGCAGAAGCGGTACTTTCTGTGTTAAGTGATGTTAATTTAGATAAATTATCGACTGAACTTCGTAAAGAGGTGGATGAAACAAAAACAACCAGTACAAAATATATAAAGATAGTTAAAAGACTTAAGCTTGTTGATGGAATTAGAAAAGCAAAAATAGATCCAACTTGGATGATAATGAAGGTTTTGCCAGTACTTCCCCCAGATCTAAGGCCAATGGTACAACTTTCTGGTGGTAGGTTTGCAACAAGCGACTTAAATGATTTATACAGAAGAGTTATTAACAGAAATAACAGGCTTAAACATTTGATGGGCTTAGGAGCTCCAGAAATAATTTTAAGAAATGAGAAAAGAATGTTACAGGAAGCTGTTGACTCTTTGCTTGATTCATCTCAAAGAAAAGCTACCAGGCGTGCTCGTGGCAGGCAATCTCTTAGGTCGCTTTCAGACTTACTTAAAGGAAAACAGGGAAGATTTAGACAGAATTTACTTGGAAAAAGAGTAGATTATTCAGGGCGTTCAGTAGTTATCGTTGGACCAGACTTAAAACTTAATCAATGTGGTCTTCCAAAAGAAATGGCACTTGAAATGTTTAAACCATTTGTTCTCCGTGAAATGATTGCAAGAGGAATTGCGCCAAACGTAAAAAGTGCTAAAAACATGCTTGATAGAAGACCACCAGAAGTTTTTGATATTTTGGAAGAAATTACAAAAGACCATCCAGTTATCTTAAACCGCGCTCCTACATTACATAAACTTGGTATGCAAGCTTTTTATCCTTTATTAATTGAAGGAAGTGCAATTAGACTTCATCCTGCAGTTTGTTCAGGATTTAATGCAGATTTTGATGGAGATCAAATGGCAGTCCACGTACCACTTTCAACAATGGCAATTGAAGAAGCTAAAACCTTAATGTTGCCTGAACATAATTTACTTAGACCATCTGATGGATCTCCTGTTTCAACACCAGCATCAAAAGAAATGGCACTTGGAGTTTATTACCTAACATCAATTGATACTAAGTTAACACTCGACAAGACAACATTTTCTGATAAAGATGAAGCGGTACTTGCCCATCAAAATGAACGAATTGAATTAAGACAACCGATATTGGTCAGAATTGATGGGAAAATAATTGAGACAACTGTTGGAAGAATTTACTTTAATGAAATACTTCCACCTGTTTTTGATTTTGTTAATGAGTCCTGTACATCCAGTGTTATAAAGAAATTGTTTAGCGTCGCTTATTCAAAATGCGACTCTGCGACAGTTGTTTTAATGATTGATGCTGTTAAAAATCTAGGATTTTCATATGGTACAGTTTCTGGAATTTCATTCGGAGTTTTTGACGCGGTCCTTCTTCCTGAAAAAGGGAAATTAATTAAGGAAGCCGAAGGTAAAGTATCTGACATTGACGTTAATTTTAATCAGGGGTTAATTACTCTTGAAGAAAAGAAACGAATGAAGCAAGAGATTTGGCTTGATGTCTCTGAGGATATTGCAGACAAAACATGGGCTTTAATGACTCCTACAAACCCAATTAGAGTTGTAATTGATGCTAAAGTAGGACGTGCAAGCAGAGATCAAGTCAAACAATTATCAGCAATGAGAGGTTTGGTTGTTGATCCACTCGGAAAGATTGTTGAACTCCCAATTAAATCTAACTTTAGAGAAGGACTATCAGTATTTGAATACGTAACATCTTCCAGAGGGTCTAGAAAAGGATTAACTGACACTGCTATCAAAACGGCTGATGCAGGATATTTGACAAGGCGCTTGGTAGACGTTTCGCACGATTTAATTATTAGACTTGTTGATTGTGAGACAAAAGAAGGTTTGATAATTAGAAAAGCAGACAGACCATCAGTTTTTACAAATAGAATAGTTGGAAGGTATTTAGTTAACGATGTTAAGGATAATAAAGGTAAAGTGTTAGCTGTAGCAGGAGATGCAATTAGTGAAGATTTGGCAGCTAAAATTGATAATGCCGGAGTTTCTGAAGTCACATTAAGATCAGCCTTAACTTGTGGAGCACGCCATGGACTTTGTGTCAAATGTTATGGATGGGATTTATCAACCAAGAAGGATATTGAAGTAGGAAGTCCTGTTGGAATTGTTGCTGCCCAGTCAGTTGGAGAACCAGGAACACAGCTTACACTTCGTACAAAACATGCTGCGGGTGCAGTAGGTGTTGACGTTACTCAAGGTTTGCCAAGAGTTGAAGAATTGGTTGAAGCAAGGACTCCAAAAATAGTTTCAACAATGACAGAGATTTCAGGTAAAGTTACTGTTTCAGAAACAGAAGAAGGCTACCGAGTTGTGGTTACAGGAACAGATAAAATTAAGGAAGAAAGAGAATATATAATTGCAAAAACCTTAGAATTATCAGTTAAAGATAAAGATGTAGTCGAGGCAGGTACTCCACTTGCAATTGGATCATTAGATATTAAGGAGATATTAGCAATTAATGGACTCCGAGTAGCTCAGGAATATTTAGTTTCTGAACTACAAAAAGTTTATGAATCACAAGGTATTGGTATTAATGACAAACATTTTGAAGTTATTGCTAGAAAAATGAGTGATGAGATAAGAGTTGTTACCGCAGGAGACACTGTATTCTTACCAGGTGAACTTGCAAGTAAAGCTACATTTGAAAGCGAAAACGAAAAGACTTTAGCAGCTGGTGGTGAACCCGCATCGGCGTCTCTTACAATCTTAGGTATTACAAGAAGATCACTTTACACAGAAAGCTGGTTATCTGCTGCATCATTTGAACAGACAACTGATGTATTAACTGAAAGTTCATTAATGGCGAGGGAAGATAAACTATTAGGACTTAAAGAAAACGTTATAATTGGAAGGCTAATCCCAGTAACCGCAGAGAAAGCGATGTTAAAAAATTAATATGCCAACAGCAAACCAATTAGTTAAACACGGAAGAAAAGCAAACACAAAGAAGTCAAAAACAACTTCTTTAAAGCGTTGGTTTAATAGTAAAGATAGAGAGTTTGGAGAAAATGCGTCACCTTTTAAAAGAGGAGTTGTCTTAACTGTAAGAACCATGACTCCGAGAAAACCCAATTCAGCTTTAAGAAAAGTTGCAAGAATAAGGCTTTCAAACAAACAAGAAGTTACAGTTTATATCCCAGGTGAAGGACATGAACTTGCAGAGCATTCAGTAGTTTTAGTAAGGGGTGGAAAAATTAAAGATTTAGCAGGTGTAAAATACACAATCGTTAGAGGAAAATTAGATACAACTGGTGTAAGTGGAAGAAAAAATGGAAGAAGTAGATATGGTGTTAAAAAAGATCAAGGAATAACAAAAAAGTAATATGCCAAGAAAAGGACCAGCCAGAAAAAGATTAGTTGAAGTAGATCCTATTTATGGGAGTCGTTTGATTGCCAAACTTATAAATAGGAGTATGTATGATGGCAAAAAGTCAGTTTCTCAAAGAGAAATTTATAATGGACTTAAATTAATTGAAGAGAAGACTAAAGAAAATCCTGTAACTATTTTTGAAAAGGCTATTGAAAACATAAAGCCAGAAATGGAAGTTAGAGCAAAGAGAGTTGGAGGAGCAGCGTATCAAGTTCCAATGCAGGTTAGAGGAGAAAGAAAAGAAAGCTTAGCAATCAGATGGTTAGTGGCCGCGGCCAGAGCAAAAAGTAATTCTGAATTTCATACATATGGAGAAAAAATAGCTCAAGAACTTATGGATGCAAGTAAAGGAGAAGGTGGAGCAGTAAGAAAAAGACAGGAAATGGAGCGGGTCGCAGAAAGCAATAAGGCGTTTTCACACTTTAAGTGGTAATTTCGGTCTAATCTTCATTTTTTTATTTTCTGCGCTCCAAGGTCAGACCTTTATATATTGCATCAAAAGGTCTGACCTTAATATTGTGGTTAAGTTTTGCTTAACCTCAATTCTTCTTTGCTTGTCCAAAGAAAGAATTGAAAAGAAGAAAAGACACACCTGCAAAAATTATGATAGCAATTTATTCCATTCATATTATGTTTGCATGACTCTTTCGGGGCAAGCCCTCGTCGAACAGATGCAAACATTTTAATTGAATTCACTTAAATAAATTGAAATCAAATTTTTGAAGGTGGAAAAATAAATTACTGATTGAATTTTGACCAGAGAGAGAGTAACATCGCTTCATTATGGCTGATGTGGTATTAATACCAAGAGGAAAAACGATTGACGGAAAACCTTTGCATGAAGTTGTACAGGTTGCTAAAGTACCAGATGAAGTTACAGGCAAGAAAGGTGAAAAGAAAAATACGTCTGATGTTATTATCGATAAATTTGGAATAGAAAGACCAAAAAGATCGCGGTTAAGTACAATGTATGAATCAATGGAATTTGGACATGGTCGAGAAAGGTAATTGAATAAGTTTTCCTCTCCTGTTACAATCACTCTTGCTCCGTAAGGGGCTTTTCATATGGCAGAAGAAGCAAAGAAAAAGTCCGCAATGGTTATGACGGCTACAAAAGACCGTAATGTTTCTTTGGATAAAATTAGAAACCTTGGTATTATTGCCCACATTGACGCAGGCAAAACAACAACCACAGAAAGACTTCTTTTTGAAACTGGAAGGACATACAAACAAGGATCTGTTGATGATGGAACTACAGTCACCGACTGGATGGTTCAAGAAAGAGAAAGAGGAATTACAATTGTATCAGCTGCAATCACAGCTTTCTGGGATTTACAACAAGAAGCTTCAGTTGAAAAAGGCCACTACAGAATTAATTTAATTGATACTCCGGGACATATTGATTTTACTGCAGAAGTTGAAAGATCTCTGCGTGTCTTGGACGGAGCTTTAATGGTTTTTGATGGTAGAACTGGAGTTGAATCACAGTCTGAAACTGTTTGGAGACAAGCTGATAAATACAAAGTTCCAAGAATTTGTGTTTTGAATAAACTTAACTTAATTGGTGCTGATTTTGATGGATCTATAAAGTCTATTCGAGACAGGCTTCAGGCAAATGCATCTCCTGTTACTTATCCAATAGGACAAGAGCATGAGCATCGCGGGGTTATCGATCTAATTAAAATGAAAGCTTTTACTTATAAAGCAGTTGAGGATGCTAAATTAACAGAGGAAGAGATTCCAGCAGAACTTTTGGAAACTGCTAAAAAGTATAGAACAGAACTTCTTGAAGCAGTCGCAGAGTTTGATGATGAAACGCTAGCTAAATATTTAGAAGGTATAGAACCAACTGAAGTAGAAATTAAAAGAGCAATTAGAAAAGGTGTAATTAGCGGAAAGTTTTTTCCAGTTTTTGGTGGAGATAATAGATCGGCCGAATCACAGTTATTATTAGATGGTGTTGTTGAATATCTTCCATCTCCAATTGATCTTGAGCCAATTGAAGGAACAAATGCAAAAACTGGAGAGATTGAACACAGAGAAAGAAACAATGAAGCACCATTTTCAGGTATTGCTTTTAAAGTTGTTACAGATCCTCATGTAGGTAGACTTCTTTATGTTAGAGTTTATTCAGGAATCTTAAAAACAGGACAAACTGTATATAATGCAAATAAGCAAATTTCTGAGAGAATTGGAAAACTTGTTCTACTCCACGCTGATCAAAGAGAATTAATTGAAGAAGCATATGCAGGAGAAATTGTTGCAGTTGTTGGTATGAAAGATACAACAACAGGACACACAATTTGTGATCCAGCTCATCCTATTCATTTGGAATCTATTAATTTCCCAGAACCTGTTATTTCCCTTGCTATTGAACCTGCAACTAAAGCAGATCAAGAAAAAATGGGACTTGCCTTAAATAAACTTTCTGACGAGGATCCAACATTTAGAATTAAGAGTAATCCTGAAACAGGACAAACAATCATTGCTGGAATGGGTGAACTCCAACTTGAAGTGTTGGTCGACAGAATGAAGAGGGAATTTAATGTTGTTGCAAACACTGGTGCTCCACAAGTAGCTTACAAAGAAACAATTAAAAAGTATGCAGAGGGTGAAGGAAAGTACATAAGGCAAACTGGAGGTCGTGGACAATACGGACACTGTCTTATTAAAGTTTCACCTCGTGGTCGCGGAGAGGGCTTTGAATTTAAGTCTGAAATTAAAGGTGGAAGCATACCTCAAGAATATATTCCTGCAATTGAAAAAGGTATTAAAGAAAAACTTGAAAACGGTATTATGGCTGGTTACCCAATGGTTGATGTCCAAGCAATTGTATATGACGGAAGTTACCATGATATAGACTCTTCAGAAATGTCATTTAAGATTGCAGGCTCACTTGGTGTAGAAGATGCAATAAGAAAAGCCGACATGTGCCTTCTTGAGCCTATTATGAAGGTTGAGGTATTTACCCCAGCAGAATACATGGGAGATGTCATGGGAGATCTATCTTCTAAAAGAGCACAAATTTCAGGAACTGAAGAAAAAATGGGTGAGACTGTTGTATATGCAACTGCACCTCTTGCAGAACTTTCAGGTTATGCAACAAAGTTAAGATCTCTAACACAAGGAAGAGCAAGAGCATTCGTTGAACCTTCTCACTATGAAGAGGTCCCAAGCCACATTGCAACACAAATAGTTGCAAAAGCTGGCAAGGTTGAAATGACAAGAGGATAAGCCCGCTTTGTGGAATTTCCAAAAATTTAATAATTCCCTGTTGACAGATATAAACATCTTAAAATATAATACAATCTCTTGAGGCAGAATTAGGTCTCTTGTTTTTTGAAAGAGTAAAACATATAATATACACATGGCAACAGATACAAAACAAAAATTTGATAGAACAAAGACCCATTTAAACATTGGTACTATTGGCCATGTTGATCACGGCAAGACCACATTAACCGCTGCTATTACTACAGTTCTTGCAAAGAATTTCCCAGGTGGTGTTAACAAAGCTTATGCTTTTGACCAAATTGATTCAGCCCCAGAAGAAAAACTAAGAGGAGTTACTATTAATATTGCTCATGTAGAATACGAAACAGCAAAAAGACATTATGCTCACATTGATGCTCCAGGTCATGCTGACTACATCAAGAACATGATTACTGGTGCAGCGCAAATGGACGGAGCAATACTTGTTGTTTCAGCTCCAGATGGCCCAATGCCTCAAACAAGAGAACACGTCATTTTAGCAAGACAGGTCAACGTTCCTTGTTTAATGGTTGCACTTAATAAATGTGACGCAATGGATGATCCAGAACTTCTAGAACTTGTTGAGGCAGATATTAGAGAATTATTAAATAAATATCAATTCCCAGGAGATACAACTCCTATAGTTAGAGTTTCAGCCTTAAAAGCACTTGAAGGTGATGCAGAAGCAGAAAAAGGAATCTTAAAGTTAATGGAAACTGCAGATGAATTCATCCCAGATCCAGTAAGAGATATTGAAAAACCATTTTTGATGCCTGTTGAAGATGTATTCTCAATTTCAGGAAGAGGCACTGTTGTTACAGGAAGAGTTGAAAGAGGAGTAATTAAAGTCAACGAAGAAATTGAAATTATCGGTATTAAAGCTACCATGAAATCTGTTGTAACTGGCTTGGAAATGTTTAGAAAACTTCTTGATTCTGCAATGGCAGGTGATAATGTCGGAGTACTTCTTCGAGGAGTTGATAAAAATCAAGTTGAAAGAGGACAAGTCTTGGCTAAATCTGGAACAGTTACTCCACACACCGAATTTGAAGCTGAAGTTTATATCTTAAGCAAGGATGAAGGTGGAAGACACACACCATTCTTTACAGGTTATAAACCACAATTCTTTATTAGAACTGCAGATATTACAGGAGATGTTAAACTTGCAGAAGGTGTAGAAATGGTTATGCCGGGAGACTCAGCAAAAATGACAGTTAAACTTATTGTACCTATCGCAATGGAAGAAGGATTAAGATTTGCTATAAGAGAAGGTGGTCACACAGTAGGTGCTGGAGTTATCACCAAAATTATAGCTTAAGAGTTTGCACCCTAATTTAGAATTACTACTATGCAACGACTTAGAGTTAAGCTTAAAGCTTACGATCATAGAGTTATAGACGAAGCAGCAACTAAAATAATAGATGCAGCTTTAACTTCAGGTGCTAAAATTTCAGGGCCAACCCCATTACCAACAGAGAGATCTGTTATGGCTATCAAAGAATCCCCTTTTACAGACAAAGATGCACAGGAACATTTTGAGGTTTTGATTCATAAAAGATTAATTGATATTAATGACCCAACCCCAAGAACAGTTGATGCTCTTTCTAATCTTGACCTTCCTGCTGGCGTCTCCATTGAGATAAAGATGTAGGTTTTAATAAACTTGATTGTGAGTTCCGACGTCCATGAATTCAATATCACTTCCTACTTTTTTGTAAGATACCCTTAAATCTCCGCCGATCCAAAAGGCTCTGTATTTTCTCATATCACCTTTTAATCGATGATCTTTAATTATTGGAGAGCTGGGATCATTCACAAAAATTTCAGTTCGTTCTCTAAATTTTAATTTAATGTTTTTGTATGGAGCTATTCTCTTTTTATAATGTTTTTGAAAATCTTTATGCCATTTGATGGTCATCTATCAAGTTTATCAAAAAAGTCATCTAGATTCTCGGCACCATATACATTTCTATTTGCTTTAAAATCTTCCTCCATTTTCATGTATCTAGCCTCATTTTTAGCAGAAAGCGCAACGGCAGGAAATTGCTCACCAAAACTAATTACAAATTCTTTTTTGGCAAGTTTAGAAAGCATAACTCTTACAATTTCTTGTAAAGACGAAAAGCCGTACTCCTTAGCTACTTCCGTAGCATTATGTTTTAAGGTCTTAGTAAGCGGAACTTGTAATGTTGTTGTGTCCATACCGTCTTAATTATAACGTTTTAATATTTTTCGTCAATGACCAAATCTTCCTGCTGATATTTCCATTGAGGTAAAAATGTAGTTTAGATAATAGATTAAAGATGATTCTTCTTTATTTGGCGGTCTTGTTACTTTTAGAGTAAACTATGATATGTAGATATTTGAACAATGGACAAAATAATAATAACTGGAGCAAGGGAACATAACCTAAAAAATGTAAATCTAGAAATACCAAGAAACAAACTAACAAGTTTGGTAGGAGTATCTGGATCGGGAAAGTCAACAATTGCATTCGATATTATTTTTTCTGAAGGTCAAAGACAATATTTAGAATCTTTGGGAACTTTTGCATCAAGACTTCTGCCAAGAACTGAAAGGCCAGACGTTGACAGGATTGAAGGACTATCCTCAGCTGTTTTAATTGAACAAAAAAGACTTCGAGGTAGTCAAAGATCAACAGTTGGAACAACCACGGAACTATACACGTATTTAAGACTTTTGTTTTCAAGAGCGGGGAATAGTGGACTTTCAGCATCTCACTTTTCTTTTAACAATCCATACGGATCATGTAAACAATGTAAGGGAATTGGAGCAGAAGTAACTATAAATCCTGAATCAGTATTAGATTATGAAAAAACTTTAAATGAAGGTGCAATCAAAAGTTCTACTTATAAAGTTGGATCAAGATATTTTAATATTTTAAAAACTACAAATAAATTTAATTTTGACAAACCTGTCAAAGATTTTAGTGCTGATGAATTAAACTTTCTACTTTATTCACCACACACAGTTTTAAAAAATGACAATCAGGGCTTTATTCAGTCATATAGCTGGGAAGGAATAATTAATCGTGGAATTAAAAGAGCAAGTGATTTAAGAGGAATATCAGATGCTAAATCCAAACATGAGGCAGGGTATTGGATAACCAGAATTTGTTCTGTCTGTAATGGTGGTAGATTAAATCAAGAAGCCTTGTCAGTAAAAATAAATGGAAAGAATATCGGAGATTTTGCAAACCTACCTATTACAATCTTAATAGATGAAATAAAAAAGATTGATAATGAAATTGCAAAACCAATTGTTACTAGAATGTCAGAAATACTTCAATCACTAATTGATATTGGTATTGGATATGTTTCACTAAATAGATCAATCGATACATTATCAGGTGGAGAAGCACAAAGAATAAAGTTAGCAAGAGAACTAGGAAGTGATTTGATAGAAACAATTTATGTATTAGACGAACCCACCTCGGGCCTTCATCCAAGAGATACTAAAAAGTTGATATCTACACTTTTAAAATTAAGAGATTCACAAAACACGGTAATAGTTGTAGAGCATGATTTGGATACAATGATGGCTTCAGATTATATTGTAGAACTTGGACCAAAAGCAGGAAGACTAGGTGGAGAAATAATTGCAACTGGGACTCCACAGGACATTATAAGCAACACAAATTCAATAACAGGCAAGTATCTTGCAGGTAAGTCAAAATCTGAAGTTGTAACCAAAAGAAGAATTGCAAAAGACTATTTGTTAGTTGAAAATGCGAATCTCCATAATTTAAAAAATATAACGGTTAAAATTCCAACTGGAATATTTGTAGCTGTCACTGGTGTTTCTGGTTCAGGAAAAAGCAGTCTAATAAATGATGTGTTTGTAAATAGATTTAGTGACAAGGTTGTTTTTATGGATCAATCTTCAGTAGGTGCAAACGCAAGAGGAAACATAGCTACATATTCAAATGTATTTGATTTAATAAGAAATTTAATGGCTGAAGAAAATAAGGTAAGTAAAGCATTATTTAGTTCAAATAGTAAAGGAGCTTGTCCAGATTGCGAAGGACTTGGGTATCACAAAATAGATATGCATTTCATGGCTGATGTAAAAACTATTTGTGAAACATGTGAGGGCAAGAAATATACAAAAGAAGTCTTGGAATATAAATATAAAAATAAAAACATATTTGATATTTTAGATCTAACAGTTGAGGAAGCAGTGACCTTTTTTGAACAAGAAGAATTAAATAGAAGATTAAAACTACTTCTGGATGTTGGTTTAGGATATTTAAACTTAGGACAAACAATTGATACTCTTTCGGGTGGTGAATCCCAAAGGTTAAGGTTGGCGAGTAAGTTAAACAAAAGAGGGGAGTTCTATGTATTGGATGAACCAACTTCAGGGCTTCATCCATCTGATATCGAAAAGTTATTAAAGCTACTTCACAACTTAGTTGATAATGGTAATTCCGTTTTAGTCATTGAACATAACTTAGATGTAATTAGAAGTGCAGATTGGATAATTGATTTGGGTCCTGACGGTGGAGATAAAGGTGGGGAAGTAATTGCGGAAGGAACCCCAGAAGATATTATGAAAGTAGAAAAATCATATACGGGTCAATTTTTGAAGGTTTAGCGAGACGATGAATATCAGATTAGCTACTTCAAATGATATTCAAAATGTTTGTTCGTTCTTTTTTAAGTATATAGTAAAAGGTAACGATGCTTTGTGTTCCGATGAATTTCTTTGCATGTTTGGAGTAAAGGCTGCAGTTTCCCGTAACCAAGTAATAATTGCTATTGAAGATAATGAAATTGTAGGTGCCGTGAGATTTTATAGAAAAAAACAAGTTCCGCAAACATCCTTATATCAATTTGCTATCGATAATAATCATCGAGGAAAATCACTTTTACTAACTATGCTTGAGCAAATTCGTGACAGAGATATCGTTGTACTTTGTCCTAAAGAGTCGCAGTTTAATAATTACTATGATAAAACTGGATGGAATATTTTAGATAAAATACGAGAATATAATCAATGGTGTTTACAAAAGAAAACCAATTTTTCAAACCCGTTTTAATATCTTGAATTTCAAAAAAAGAGAGTGTAATATCTGGTTATGGGGATTGGTAGTTTCAAATCTGCACCGTCTGATCAAATAGTTAAAGAAGTTGTCAATCGTGTAACAGAAAGTATAAGTACATATAAAGAAAGACATTTGGTTGATACAATGCAAATAGTTTGATATAATTCACCCTTAGAATCATGATGATGACATCTAGTGGTTTTTTGTCGGTTAAAAAGTCTCTAACAAATGAATACATTATTTGGTACAAAAGGAACAATGACTCAGACCTTTATCGAAGGGTCTAGAATTCCTGTCACAAAAATCTCCCTCGGACCTTGTACAGTTACCCAAATTAAAAATGAAAAGAAAGATGGTTACTGGGCAATACAACTTTCATTAGGAACCAAAAAGACAAAAAATATAACCAAACCACTCCAAGGACATTCAAAAAAATCAGAAACTACTCCAAGATATTTAAAAGAAATAAGACTAGATAAAGAACCAAAGTACAAAGTAGGAGATGTAATTAAAGTTAGTGATATTTTTAAAGCAGGAGACATAGTTTCAGTTACAGCAATTAATAAAGGAAAAGGTTTTGAAGGAGGAGTCAGAAGGTTTAATTTTAGAGGAGGGCCAAAAACCCACGGACAAAGTGATAGGCACAGAGCTCCAGGATCAATAGGACAGACAACAACCCCAGGAAGAGTATACAAAGGTAAAAGAATGGCAGGAAGAATGGGTGGTGTTCAGGTCACAATTAAAAATGTTCATGTAATTGCAGTTAATGATGTTACAAATGAAATTTCAATTTCCAGTCCCCTTCCAGGAAGACCAGGAAGATTTATGACTGTTGTTAAAACAAAAGCAGGATCATTAGAAGAATTGAGACATGAAGTAGTAGAAGTAGTTGTAGAAAATACAGAAGCAGTAGCAGAAGAAGTAAAGGAGACACCAAATGAAGGCTAAATTATATACATTAAAAGGCTTAGCAAAAACAGATGTTTCTTTGCCTAAAGAGTATGTCAAAACATCTGCAGTTTCTCTTTTGGCACAAGCAGTTAGAGTTTTTGAAGATAGAACACACTTTGGACTATCAAGAGTAAAAACAAGGTCAGAAGTAAATATATCAAAGAAAAAGATTTATAAACAAAAGGGAACAGGTGGTGCAAGGCATGGTGCAAAATCAGCCCATATCTTTGTAGGTGGTGGAGTAGTTCATGGTCCAACTGGAATGAAGAGAGATTTAAAAATGCCAATTAATATGAAGAAAAAGGCTTTAAGAATTGCTCTTGCCAATAAATTTGCTAACGGCAAAGCAGTCTTAGTTGAAGGAATTAATAAAATTACCAAAACTCAAGAAGCTAGTAAAGCATTAGATATTTTAAAAAGTAAATTAAATATAAAATCTAAAGTTTTAGTAGTTCTTGCAAACACTGACGCCAAAATATTTAAATTTTTTAAGAATATAAAAAATGTTGAAGTTGTCAAATTTTCAGATCTTAACGCATTTTTAGTATTAAAAAGAAGTTTGATATTAATAGATAGTTTAAGTTTTGAGACCAAAAAGGTAACAGTTAAAAAAGTAAAATAATATACATATGAAATTTACACCAATATTTACAGAAAAAAGTATGAACCAGGCCAAAAATGACATGTATTCTTTTTGGGTATTACCAATGTATGCTAAAGGTCAAATTAAAAAATTCATGGAAGATGCATTAGAAATTAAAATTGCAAAAATTTTGACTCAAAATTACAAAAAAATGACAGTTAAAACGGCAAGAGGAACAAGAAAGACAGTAAAAGCAATGAAAAAAGTTCTCATTACTTTAAAATCTGGGAAAATAGAATTATTTGAGGAATCTAAGAAATAATATGTTGAAGCTTAAAACTTTATTAAAAAAGAGATCGGGAAGAAGTGGTGGAACAATTACTGTTAGGCACCAAGGCGGTCGTGCCAAAAGATTTTTGAGAGACATCGATTTTAAAAGAAGCAAAAAAGACCTTTGGGCAAAAGTAGAGGCTATTGAATACGATCCAAACAGAAATGCAAGGATTGCGAAATTAGTTTACCTTGATGGTCAAAGATCATATATAATAGCACCCGTAGGCTTAAAAGAGGGTATGAAGGTCATCGCAAGTGATGATGCACCACTTGAAGTTGGAAATTGTTTACCACTAGCTAAAATTCCAGTTGGTACTGAAATTCATAATATTGAAATTAGACCAGGAAAAGGTGGACAAATTGCAAGAGGAGCTGGAATTGTTGCTTTTGTCTTTGGAAAAGATGAAACACACGTTCTTGTTAAGATGCCGTCAACTGAAATTAGAAAATTTGACCCACAATGCACTGCGGTATTAGGTCAGGTAGGAAATGTAGATGACAAGAATAGAAATTTAAAAAAAGCCGGTGCCAATAGATGGAGGGGAATAAGACCTACTGTTCGCGGTGTTGCAATGCATCCTGATGCACATCCACACGGAGGTGGAGAAGGAAGAAGTGGGGTGGGTATGAAGTCGCCAAAAACTCCTTGGGGTAAAAAGGCTGTTGGAAAAACTAGAAGTCCAAAGAAATATTCCGACAATATAATTGTTCAAGGAAGAAAGAGAGGAAAGGCTGGTTTATTTAAATAAACAAAGCTTGTTTAATAATAATTAAATAATATGTCAAGAAGTGCAAAAAAAGGACCATATGTAGACGAAAGACTTATAAAAAAGTTGGAATCTGGCATGGGACAAAAAGAAAAGCCAGTAAAAACTTGGTCTAGGGCTTGTCAAATTCCACCAGAATTTGTCAATAAATATTTTCAGGTTCATAATGGAAAGATTTTTATTGAAGTATTTGTAAGTGAAGATATGGTAGGTCATACATTAGGTGAGTTTTCACCAACCAGAACATTTAAAGGACATGGAGAAGTTGTTAAACGTACAATGGACAAGACCTAAGCTTTATATATATGGAATTTAAATCTGAACAGAAACATTTAATACTAAGTCCTAGAAAGATTAGACCTGTTGTTGATGTTATTAAGAAAATGACGCCAGCAAAAGCTCTTGAGAATTTACCTTTTATAAAGAAAAGAGCATCTGAATTTTTGATAAAAGTAATAAAGTCAGCAATCGCAAATGCAGGCCAAAAGGGAGCAGATGTTAATAATTTAGTATTTAAAGAAATACAAATTGGTGAAGGACCAAGATTAAAAAGAGGACAGCCCGTATCTCGTGGTAGGTGGCACCCAATAAAGAAAAGAATGAGCCATATTAAAGTGATCTTAGAAAGCAAAAAAAATGGGACAAAAAGTTAACCCAATTGGATTTAGAGTAGGTAGAACTATTGGTTGGAAATCAAGGTGGTTTTCCAATGGTGGAGATTTTAAAGGATTACTATTAGAAGATATTGCTATTAGAAAAGAGTTAATGAAAAAATTGTCTGTCGCTGGAATTGTATCTGTTGAAATTGAAAGACAGCCAAAAAGCATTGTAATAATTGTTACAGTTTCAAGACCTGGAGTCGTAATTGGTAGAGGTGGATCTGGAATTGAAGAACTCAAAAAATTTGTGGTTCTTCTTTTGAATAAAGGAAAGGTTACTAAAACTGAAAATATTAAAATTGATTTAAAGGTCAACGAGATTAAAAACTATGACCTTTCTGCTTATTTAGTTGCAGAAAGGATTGCACAAGATCTTGAAAAAAGAATTCCACACCGAAGGTCAGTTACAAAAGCAATGGAGAGAGTAATGATGGCAAGAGCAGGTGGAATTAAAATAGTTTTAGCAGGACGTATTAATGGAGCAGAAATTGCTAGAATTGAGAAGTTCCATCAAGGATCGGTGCCAACACAAACATTAAGAGAAGATATTGATTATGCAGAAAGACCAGCCTTAACAAAAAGAGGATATGTAGGAGTTAAGGTTTGGATACACAGAAAGGAACAGGACTGATGCTTGCGCCAAAAAGAGAAAAATTTACAAAGAATATGAGAGGAAGAAGAAGAGGAACTGCTCTTCGTGGAAGTTCTGTATCTTTTGGAGATTTTGGACTTAAAGCGCTTGAAGTTGCTTGGGTAACTGCAGCTCAAATTGAAGCAGCTAGAAAAGCTATTTCACATCATTTGAAAAGGGGCGGAAAAGTTTGGATTAGAATTTTTCCTGATAAACCAGTGTCAGGACGTGCAGCAGGAAAGAGAATGGGTGGAGGAAAAGGAGATGTCGAAAGACACGTGGCAGTAGTTAAACCTGGTAGAATTATGTTTGAGGTAGCAGGTGCACCTGAGAATTTAGTCAAAGAAGCATTTATAAGGGCAGCAGCAAAATTACCGATAGCTACTAGAATGGTTAACAAATAAAAATATGAAGATTAAGCAGTTACAAGAAGTTAAAAATAAAGAAATAAAAGCTTTAGAAGCTATGGTTTCTAAACTTAGGCTTGAACTTAGTAAAAATAAAGTTAAAATTGCAGGTGGTAAAGAAAAGAATTTAAAGAAAGCTTGGAATATTAAAAAAGAAATTGCACAAATATTAACAATACTGAGCGAACGAAGGGAGATGTATAAGCAAAGCTTGTAATCTACGATTATGAAAATATTTCAAGGAAAAATAACAGGAATGAAAATGGCTAAAACCATTACAGTTGAAGTGGAAAGAATATTAGCTCATCCACTTTATAAAAAGAGATTTAAAAGAAGTAAAAAATATCATGTACATAGTGAAGTTGAACATAAATTGGGTGATTTTGTAAATTTTGTCGAATGTCCACCAATAAGTAAATCAAAGAGATGGAAGGAGAAAATTTAAATGGTACAACTTAGATCTTATTTAAATCCAGCAGATAATTCAGGAGCAAAAAAATTAATGATTATAGGTGTTCCTGGAAGAGTTGGTAAGATTGCTACACTAGGTCAAGTTGTGTTGTGTGTAGTTAAAGGAGCTGAACCAAATGGTGCGGTAAAAGATCATGACAAAGTAAAAGTTTTAATTGTTAGAACTAGAAAAGAAGTTGGAAGGTTTGACGGAACATATGTCAGATTTGATGATAATGCAGGTGTAGTAATTGATAAACAAGGAATGCCATTAGGAACTAGAGTCTTAGGACCAATAGCAAGAGAGGTTAAAGAAGCAGGATTTCATAAAATTGCATCGCTTTGTAAAGAAGTAGTTTGATAACATATATGTTGAAAATCAAAGTTGGAGATACAGTTAAAATAACAGCAGGTAAAGACAAAGGTCGTGAGGGTAAAGTCGAAATGGTTTTGCCTAAACGAAATTCTGTCGTAGTACCTGAAGTTAACATGTATAAAAAACACGTTAAAGGTCAACAGGGCCAAAAAGGTGGCATGTATGATTTACCAAGACCTTTAAATGTTGCAAAAGTGGCATTAATTTGTCCTTTTTGTAAAAAAGTTACAAGAGTGGGTATAAAAATTGAAAAAAATGAAAAGATAAGAATTTGTAAAAAATGTAAAAAGAATATATGAATCGTTTAAAAGAAAAATATCTAAAAGAAATTAAAGAAATTTTAAAACAGGAATTTGGTGTCAAAAATACAATGGCAATTCCTGCATTAAAAAAGATAGTTATCAATGTTGGAATTGGTGATGTTTTGAAAAATAAAGAAGCTAAAGCCTTATTAGAAAAAGATTTTGCATTGATTGCTGGTCAAAAATTGTCTGAACGAAAGGCAAAATTATCAGTTGCAACGTTTGCAATTAGAGAAGGTATGGTTGTTGGGTTATCGGGAACACTTAGAGGAGAAAGAATGTATGATTTTTTTGATAAATTTGTTAACATTGTTCTTCCTAGACTTCGTGATTTTAGAGGCGTAAGAAGAACAAGTTTTGATAAAAACGGAAGCTACACCTTAGGACTTGTTGATCATACTGTCTTTCCTGAGATAGACATATCCAAAGCTGCACCTGCACACGGAATGGAAATTACTTTTGTCACAAACGCTGGTTCAATAGAAAAAGGTGAAAAGTTATTAGAATTATTAGGCATGCCTTTCATCAAAAAATAATATATGGCAAAAACATCAAAAATAGCTAGAGAAACAAAAAAATTAAAGTATAAGACACAATATAGAAGCAGATGCAAGCTATGTGGACGTCCAAGAGGTTATATGAGAAAATACGGAATCTGTAGATTATGTTTTAGAGAACATGCTATGGCAGGGAACATACCGGGGGTCAGAAAGGCAAGCTGGTAAGCAGAGCTTGCTTGTAAACAATTAATTTAATTATATGACAAACTATCACATCGCAGACTTTTTAATTAGACTTAAGAATGCTTCTATGGCAAATATTAAGGAATTAACAATGCCTACAACAAATTTAATTGAAGGTGTTGCTAAGACTTTAAAAGATGAAAAGTTTTTGAGTGATGTTTTAATCAAGGATGGAAAAATAACTGTGAAACTTGCAATTTATATGAAAAGGCCAGTTCTAACCAATGTAACTATGATATCAAGACCTGGTTTAAGAATTTATATGGATGTTGATGAACTTGAGAGTATAAAATCACCAGATATCTATATTTTAAGTACACCAAAAGGTGTTATGTCTGGTAAAAAAGCAATTAAGACAAGAACTGGCGGGGAAGTAATTGCAAAAGTAATTTAATTTTATATATTATGTCAAAAATCGGACAACAAATAATAATAATACCAAGTGGAGTCACTATAACTCTTGAGTCTAATCTGGCCAAAATAACAGGACCAAAAGGAGAATTAAAAGTTAATTTATCTAAAGATTTAGATGTAAAAATTGATGGAGATAAATTATCAATAGCTCTTAAAAAAGACAACAAAGTGACAAGATCTTTATGGGGTACTACGAGAATGTTGATTGCAAATAATGTTAAAGGTGTAACAGAAGGTTGGAAGAAACAATTAGAATTAGTGGGAACCGGATACAGATCAGAAGTTCATGGTGATAAGTTGGTTTTGACGGTTGGATATTCTCACCCCGTTGAAATTATTGCACCAGATGGAATTACTTTTAAGGTAGAGAAAAGCGTAATAAATGTTGATGGAATTGATAAACAGGTTGTTGGACAGGTATCAGCAAATATCAGAAGCTCACGTCCACCAGAGCCATACAAAGGAAAAGGTGTTAAGTACGTTGGTGAAATAATTAGAAGGAAGGCAGGAAAGGCAGCAAAAGCAGTCGCTTAATATATGACATTTACAAGAAGAGAAATTAGAACAAGAATCAAGGTAAGAGGAACTACTCTAAGACCTAGACTTTCCGTCTTTAAATCAAATAAATATATGTCTGCACAAATTATAGATGATGAAAAAGGTGTGACTTTAGTTTCTGTCAATGAAAAGTCACTGGGTAAATTGGGAGAATTAGGAAAAAATGGAATTGGTAAAGCAACAGAAGTTGGAAAGATGTTGGCCGGTAAAGCAATAAAAAATAAAATTAAAAAAGTTGTTTTTGACAAAGGTGGATATTCATATCATGGAAAGATTAAAGCAATAGCAATAGGTGCTAGAGAAGGAGGATTAGACTTTTAAGACAAAAGTCTGTTACTTAATGTATGCGAAACAATAATAATTATCAACCAGAAAATAGAGAATTTACTGAAACAGTAGTTCAAATCAATAGAGTTTCAAAGAAAACTAAAGGTGGAAATCAAGTAAGATTTGGTGCTGTAGTTGTTTTGGGGGATAAAAAAGGAAAAGTTGGAGTAGGAAATTCAAAAGCAAAAGACGTAAGAAATGCTATAAGAAAAGCTATTGAAGATGCAAAGAAAAAAATGATTACAATTACAATGAGAGGTACTACAATTCCATATTCAATTATTGCAAAACTTGGTGCATCAAAAGTTATGTTAAAACCAGCTCCTCCAGGATCTGGAATTATTGCTGGAGGTCCAATGAGAATAGTATTAGAGTCCGCTGGGTTAAGAGACGTTGTAGGAAAAACAATGGGAAGCAATAACAAGATTTCAAATGTTAGGGCGACCATATTAGCATTAGAAAAATCTAGTAGATTACTCGAAAAGAAAAAATATCAAAAGGAGGATCACAAAAATGGCTAAAAAACGTTTAGGTAGGGGTTATGGAAGTGGAAAGGGTGGACATACATCTGGCCGTGGTCAAAAAGGTCAAAAATCACGAACAGACGTCCATGTATTGTTTGAGGGTTTAAAGGTTAAGAAATCAACAATTAAGAAATTCCCATTATTAAGAGGTAAAGGAAAGTTTTTAGCCAAACCAAAATCAAAAGAGAGATATGTAAGCAAATCTGACAGGAAAATAGTTTAGAGATGATTTCATATATTGCCCAATTTTTTAAGAAGATCGCAGAAAGTCCAAGGCTTAGAAAAAAAATATTAATTACAGCCGGTGCTCTTCTAGTATTTAGAATTGCAGCCCATATTCCAGCAGCAGGTATTGATAGAGATAGTTTGTCTGCACTTTTTAATGCCAGCCCACTTCTTTCATTACTTGATGTTTTTTCAGGAGGCACTTTAGCTAATTTTTCAATAATGGCCTTGGGACTTAATCCTTATATTAATGCTTCAATAATCTTGCAAATCTTAGGGTATGTTGTTCCAAGCTTAGAAGAATTACAAAAAGAAGGAGAGTATGGGCAAGAAAAAATCAATCAATACACAAGACTATTAACTGTGCCACTTGCAATTATGCAAAGTTTTGGAATGTATGCTCTTTTAAAATCTCAAAATATAATTGGTAATTTAGATATGATGCAACTTATTTTCCTGTGTCTTACAATGACAGGGGGAACTATGCTTGCTGTTTGGCTAGGAGACCTAATTACTGAATATGCATTTAAAAGCGGTATATCTTTTCTTATTTTTGTTGGAATAATTTCGAGACTTCCAATTGTCTTGGGGCAAACAATATCCACCTTTAGAAGTGAAGATTCATTAAAATATATTATTTTTGTAGCAGTTGCATTGGCTGTTATGGCTACGATAATTTTTGTAAATGAAGCGATTAGGCAAATTCCAATTAGCTACGCTAAAGCAACAAAAGGACTAAAACAAGCCCAATCCTATTTACCACTTCGATTAAACCAAGCAGGAGTCATACCAATAATTTTCGCAGTATCTCTTGTCTTAATGCCATCAATGATAACTCAGTTTTTAGGAGCCTCAGGAAATACCACGGTACAAATGATTGCTACAAATATTCAAAAATATTTTAATCCACAATCTGTTGTTTATAATGTTATTTACTTTTTGTTAGTTGTTGGTTTTACTTATTTTTATACTTCAGTTGTATTTAATCCGGAAAAGATATCTGAAAATTTACAGAAAGGTGGGGGATTTATACCAGGGATTCGTCCGGGGACGTCAACTATTAAATATTTAACATTTGTATTAAATAGAATAACTATAGTAGGAGCAGTGTTTTTAGGTCTTGTTGCAGTTTTACCATCAATGGTTCAGGGAACAATTGGAATTAACAATTTAGCAATCGGTGGAACTGGAGTTTTAATCGCAATTTCAGTTGTCCTTGAGATAATTCGAGAAATTGAAGGTGATCTTCTAATGAGTAAGTATGAGGGATATACAAAATGAATATAATTTTGTTTGGACCACAAGGATCAGGAAAAGGGACACAGGCCGAGTTACTTTGTGAAAAATTTGGTTTTTTTTATTTTGAATCAGGTGCGTATTTGAGAAGGATTGCCGAAGATAATCCAGAACTTAAAAAAGCATTAGATGAAGGTAATCTGGTACCTGATAAAGAAATGACATCTTATTTGACGGCGTTTTTTGATGAGAAAAATTTATATAATGACATTTTATTTGATGGATTTCCTAGAACTTTAGAACAATATCAGTTTTTAAAAATTTGGCTTTCTCAAAAGCAAGTCAAAATTGATTTAGCAATAGTCTTGGAGATATGTGAAGAAGAGACAATAAAAAGATTAGTTCTTAGAAAAAGAGAAGATGATACGCCCGAAGCGATTAAAAAAAGACTTGCTTTGTATCACGACCGAACAGAAATTTTAATTCGAGAAATTGAGAAAGATTCAAAGATTGTAAGAGTCGATGGGGAGAGGTCAATAGAAGAAATACAAAAAGATTTAGTTAAAATAGTATCAGCTGAAGCTGATGATTCTACGAATTAGAAGAAACAAAAAATGCAGAAAATTAACCTAAAAACAGCAGAGGAATTTAAAATAATGGAAGAAGGGGGCAAGATTCTTCACGAAGTTAAGCTTGTTTTAAGAGAAGTGAGTAAAATTGGTGTGTCTGCCACAGAGATTGATAAACTTGCTGAAAAATTAATTTTAAAAGCTGGGGCGGAACCAAATTTTAAAAAAATTAAAGATTATTCATGGTCAACTTGCATAAGTATTAACGAAGGTGTTGTTCATGGTATTCCTCATAAAGGAATTGTATTTAAAGATGGAGATCTTGTCAGTATTGATTTAGGAGTTCTTTATAAAGGTTTCAATACCGATACCTCGATTAGTTTTGGGTTAAATCCAAGCAAAGAAGTAGAGCAATTTTTAAAAATAGGTAGACAAGCTTTTCAAAATGCAGTCTCTGCCATAGTTCCTAATAATTCATATATATATGATATTTCAAAAGGAATGGAGGAAGTTCTACTTAAAAATGGATATTCGCCTATTTTAGACCTTACGGGGCATGGAATAGGGAAAAAATTACATGAAGAGCCATATATTCCATGTTTTGCCTCAGGACTCCGTATAGAATCGCCAAAAATTGTACCCGGAATGGCTTTGGCTGTTGAAGTCATGTATTGTATGGGGGAACCAAATTTGGTCAAAGAAAATGATGGCTGGACAATCTCAACTCAGGATGGTAAAATAGCAGGGCTTTTCGAAGATACAATTATTGTTACAGAGAAAGGATTTAAGATAATCACTTAATAAGTGGTTTTTTTGTATGAATACAAACGGAAGTTATGTTCTTGAGGGTACCGTCACGGAAACCTTGCCAAATACAATGTTTAGAGTTGTAACTGTTGATGGTAAATCATTATTGACAACACTTAAAGGTAAAATGAGGAAGGCATATGTTCGAGTTTTTCCCGGAGACAAAGTAAAGGTAGAGATGACAAAATATGATGAGGATAGAGGAAGAATAGTTTTTAAGTATTAAAAAATGAAAGTATTAGTATCAGTAAAACCAAGATGTAAAGATTGTAAGCTAATTAAAAGAGCTGGAGTTTTGCGATTAATTTGTAAGAATCCTAGACACAAGGCGAGGCAGGGGTAAATATATGGCAAGAATATCTGGAATAGAACTAAACGATAAATGGAGGATTGACTATGCCTTAACAAGGATTAAAGGTATTGGTTGGTCTCTTTCCAATAAAGTTTTAGAGCTTTTAAAATTTGATGTAACAAGGAGAGTGAAAGATCTTTCACTTGAAGAAATTAACACAATTACAGGAAAGATTGAAGAGTTTCCAACAGAAGGAGATTTGGTAAGACGTGTAAAAGCTAATATAAATAGGTTACAAGCAATTGGATCATATAGAGGTATAAGACACACAAAAGGTTTACCTGTAAGGGGACAAAGAACAAAAACAAACGCTAGAACAAAAAGAGGTAAGAGAAAAACCGTTGGAGCTTTTAAGAAAGAAGCATTAGCTAAAGCAACTGTCGCAAAGAAAGCTTAATTTTATGAGATTCAATATATAATATTATGGCAACAAAGAAAACAAAAAATGAAGGACCAGCAAAGATTTTTATCTCTGCGTCATTTAATAATACTTTAGTAAATATTTGCGATAGTTCTGGTGGAACAATTGCTTGGTGTTCATCTGGAGCATCTGGATTTAAAGGCACAAGAAAATCAACTCCGTTTGCAGCTACAACTGCTTTGGAAACAGCAATCAAAAAAGCAAAAGATCAAGGAATTTCAGAAGTTGAAGTTTATGTAAAAGGTCCAGGACCAGGAAGAGACGCAGCGCTACGTGCAGTAAAAGCATCAGGTGTTAAAATTACATTGATTGCTGATGTGACACCGATGCCACATAACGGACCAAGACCAAAGAAGAAGAGACGCGTGTAACGCGAGTAACTAGATATTAGAAATTAGACACTAGTAAAAACAAAAAAAATGGGAAAATATAATGGACCAAAAGACAGATTATCAAGACGAGAAGGTGTTGACTTATTTGGTAAAGGTGTCAAATTGACAAGACTTAATGTTTTGCCTGGTGTTCATGGCCCAAAGGGTGCTCCAAGAAAACAATCACAGTATGGGAAACAACTTCGTGAGAAACAAAAAGTAAAGAGAATTTATGGAATTTTAGAGAAACAATTTAGGATATATGTTGAAAAAGCATTAAAGTCTAAAGGTAATACTGGTGAGGCCTTGCTAAGTTTATTGGAAAGAAGACTTGATAACGTGGTTTACAAATTGGGATTTGCTGAAAGTAGACCAATGGCAAGACAATTAGTTTCTCATAGACATGTTTTAGTAAATGGCAAAAAATTAAATATTCCTTCATACCATACTGAACTGGGTGATGTTATTTCTTTGACCACAAAAATATTAGAAAATCCAAATGTTATGAAGGTTGTTAATGTTGAAGATTACGAAGTTCCAACTTGGCTTGAAAGAAAGGCTACTGTTGGAAAGGTTAACTCTGAGCCTAAGAGATCAGATATTACAGAAATTGTATCAGAACAAGATATCGTTGAGTTCTACTCAAGGTAATGATACAATACGAAAACCTTTAAGGAGGTGATACTTTATGTCGCAACCAATATTTGAAATATTAGAAGAAAAGAAAGAAAAAGGCTATTCAATGTTAGTTATTACTCCTTTAGAACAAGGGTATGGCTTTACACTCGGCAATTCCTTAAGAAGAGTTCTTTTGACTTCCCTTCCAGGAGCGGCAATTACTTCTGTTAAAATCGCAGGAGTTAATCACCAATTTTCTGCTCTTTCCGGCATGAAGGAAGATATCGTTGAGTTTTGTTTAAATCTTAAAAAGGTTAGAGTTTCATACACAGGAGAAAAACCAGCTAATGCAAGTTTAAAAATAACTACAGCTGGAGAAGTCAAAGCCGGAGATATCAAACTTTCAAGTGGAGCGAGTATTTCTAACCCCGAATTAGTTTTAGCTATTCTTAACAAAGGAGCTAAACTTGATGCAAGCTTAGTAATTGAATCAGGTTCTGGTTATTCACCAGCTGATACAAGAAGTTCTGTTGAAATTGGTATGATTCCATTAGATGCCTCATTTTCACCAATAGTCAGAGTAAATTACAAAGTTGAGGAAACTCGTGTTGGAAGATTTACAAATTACGATAAATTAACTCTTGAAGTCTGGACAGACGGGACAATTAATGCAAAAGATGCAGTTCAAAAAGCAGCTGGAACATTAGTTTCATATTTTGCACAAATAGTAACCCCTAAAAAAGCAGAGAAAGTTAAAGAAGAGGTTGTACTTAATGATTTAGGACTTGTTGGAAAATTGTCAGTCGAAGAAATTGGATTACCAACAAGAGTTGCTAACGCTTTAGCAAAATCTGGTTTTGAAACAGTTGACGCTTTAGTTAGAGCAGATAAAAATGAACTAGTTAAAGTTAGAAACTTGGGAGAAAAGTCATTAAAAATAATCTCAGCCGCTCTAGGTGAGAAAGGAGTTAGTTTTTAACGGCGTAGCCGTTGAACACAGTGATCTCTATGAATAAGAGAACTTTTGGAACGAAGCTTTCGAGAGAAAGATCGTCCAGAGAATTATTGTTCGTATCTTTAGTGGAAGAACTGGTCCGTCATGGGCGGATCAGTACCACTAAGGCTAAAGCAAAAGCAATTATTGGATTAATAGATCGTTTAGTTGTTTTAGCTAAAAAAGATACACTTGCTTCAAAAAGACAAGTTTTGAAAAGACTTAAAAATAATAAAGAAATCTCAACTATTTTATGGACTGATGTAGCAAAAACTTTTGCTAACCGCCCAAGCGGTTTTACAAGAATAATTCCGTTAATTTCTCGAAAAGGAGATCTTGCTGAAATGGTAAGATTAGAATGGACTGACGTTGTAGTTAAATCAGAAAAGAAAGAAAAAATTAAAAAAACAAATATTAAGAATGTTAAAAACATATCAACCAAAACAAAAGGAAGTAAAAAGAAGTTGGCATCTAATTGATGCTAAGGGACAGATTTTAGGACGTCTGGCAACAAAAGTTGCCACTCTTTTGATGGGTAAACAAAAAGCCACTTATTCAACACATATGGATTCTGGTGATAATGTAGTAGTAATTAATGCTGAATTAATTAATGTAACAGGGAATAAAGCATCTCAAAAAGTATACCAAAGCCATTCTGGTTATCCAGGAGGTTTTAAAGAAGTTAGTTTTGAAAAAATGTCAAAACTTCATCCAGCAAGAATAATTGAGTTTGCAGTAAAAGGAATGTTACCAGACAATAGATTACAATCTGACAGAATGACAAGATTACACGTTACAAAAGGATTAAAACATAAATATGGCAACAATTTCTAAAAAAAACTATACATTCGCAGTGGGTAGAAGAAAATCTGCTTCTGCTAGAGTTAGGTTGTTTAAAGGAACAGGAGAGAACTTAATTAATGGTAAAAAAATAATTGACTTTTTATTACAACTTGAAAAACCATTTAAATTGACAGAAACAATAGGTAAATATTATTTTTCGGCCGTCGTGGCCGGTGGTGGTAAAGAGGGACAAATTGAGGCAATTGTCCATGGTATTTCAAGAGCTTTAGTAAAGCTTAATTCAGAAAAGTTTAGAGTAATTTTAAAGAAAAATAATTTATTGACAAGAGATCCAAGAGTTAGGCTTAGAAGAATGGTCGGAACAGGTGGAAAAGCAAGAAGAAAGAAACAATCTCCTAAGAGGTAATGAAAAAGATAATTACAAAGAATTGGAAGAGAATAGTTTTAGTGGTAGTAATTATTACTATTAGTTTATTTTTTTATTTCAAAAATAAAAGTACTGTAGTTAAAACAGCAAGTATTCAAAAAGGAAATTTAAAAGAAGAATTGGTTCTTTCAGGAGAAATATCTGCAGCAAATTATGCAAAGCTCTCGTTTGAGACTTCAGGTAAAATTGTCTATGTGGGAGTTAAAGAGGGTGACAAAATTTCAAAGGGAAGACTTATAAGTAAACTTGATAGCACTGTATTAAATTCTAACTATCAAATTGCTATGTCAAATTTACGAATTTATGATGCCACGGCTCAGAATATTTTGGATCAAGTTAAGGGAAATTCAGATGATGAAAGTTATGTACAAAAAGACTCAAGGACTACAGCAGAAGCAAATAAAGATAAAGCCTATGAAGCAGTAATTGTTGCTAAACGTAACTTAGATGGAGCAAGTTTATATGCTCCATTTAATGGAATAGTTACTTACCTTGCACACCCATTTACAGGTGTTTACACAAGTTTGGGTGCAGTTGAAGCTGAAATAATTGATCTTTCAACGATATATTTTAATGTTCTTGCAGATCAAACAGAAGTTATAAAATTAAAAAAAGATCAAAAAGTTACAATTATTTTAGATGCCTTTGATGAAAAGAGTTTTAATGGAGCAATAACAAATATATCTTTTACACCCAAGCTTGGTGAATCTGCGTCTGTCTATACAATTAAGGTCGAGTTCAAAGATGTTGATTTAAGCAATTCACTTTTCAAGATTGCGATGACAGGTGATGCTAAGTTTGTAGTTTCTGAAAAGGAAAATATACTATACATTGCAAACAATTTTATTAAACAAGATAAGATAGGAAGCTTTGTAAAGATCGATAAAAAGGGAGAAAAAATTTATATAAAAACTGGTATTGAGTCAGAAGACAATACAGAAATAATCGGTGAAATTAAAGAAGGTCAAGTTGTATATGATTAGCCTTAGTCATGTTAATAAAACATACCTTTTAGGTGAAGATATAGTGAAAGCTATTGATGATGCGACACTTCAAATAAAAAAGGGTGAGTATGTTAGTATTTTAGGAACTTCTGGATCAGGTAAATCAACATTGATGCATATAATTGGGCTTTTGGATAGACCAACATCTGGAGAGATTTTAATTAATGGTAAAGATATTTCAAAGATTTCAGATGAGAGTTTGTCAACACTACGAAATACTTTTGTTGGTTTTGTATTCCAACAATTTAATTTAATTAATAAACTTACAGTTTTGGAAAATGTTGCTCTCCCTGCAATTTATTACAAAGGTAAACTTTCCTTTGATCCAATTAAAAAAGCTACAGAATTACTAGAACAATTTGGCATGGGTAAAAGATTAAATTTTTATCCAAATAAAATTTCAGGTGGACAACAACAAAGGGTCGCCATTGCAAGATCTTTAATTATGAGTCCTGATTTGATTTTAGCTGACGAACCGACTGGTAACCTTGATAGTAAAACGGGAGATGAAATACTGGATATTTTAGAAGGTTTAAATAAAAAAACAGGAGTTACAGTTGTTATAGTTACACACGAAAAGGAAGTTGCAGATAGAACAAAAAGACAAATATATATTAAAGACGGGAAAGTGGTTAAGAAATATTAATAATAACAATGAAACAATATCTATATTTATTTAGAGCATCAATGGATGATTTTAGGCGAAACAAGGTAAGAACTTTTTTAACTTCACTTGGAATTATGGTTGGAGTTTTTTCTGTTGTTATCTTAATTGCGCTTGGCTTGGGTCTTAAAAATTATATTCAAGGACAGTTTCAAAGTATGGGTGCAAACCTCATTATGATACTTCCTGGGAGTGGCTTTACTGGTGAAGGTGGTGGAAGTTTTGGCGGTCAGGGTACAGTTGGCGGGGTTAACTTTGATGAGAAGGATGTAAACAGCCTTAAACGGATAAGCGGTATTGATTATGTGGTTCCTATCTTTATGACTAGTACCGCTATTGAATCAGTTGACACAAAAAAAGTTGGTAGTATTATGGCAATAAGTGATGATGGTTTTAAATTGATGAATGTTGAAACTGAATTTGGGAAATTATTTGAAAAATCAGATGTATCTGGTGCCTCAAAAGTTGCAGTTTTAGGTAACACTATGGCAATTGATCTTTTTGGAGAAGCTGAAAAAGCAGTTGGTAAAACAATTCGTTTTGAGAATCAAAGATTTAAGGTTTCAGGTGTTGCAAAGAAAAAAGGAGATAGGCAAGCAGATACTGCAATTTTTATTCCATACAGAACTGCATATAATAATATTAATCCTGACAAAAAGTTCTGGGCAATTTATTTGGGTGTCAAGTCTGACGTCTTAATAAAAGACGTAAAGAAAAAAGCTGAAGATGAGTTGGCTAAAAGATATGACACAGAAAGATTTGCAGTAACAGAACAGGCTGAGTTGTTAAGCTCAATAAATCAAATTTTTGGAATAATTAATACAGTTTTAATTGCTATTGGTTCAATATCACTTTTTGTTGGTGGTATTGGAATTATGAACATTATGTATTCTACAGTTACAGAAAGAACTAAGGAAATTGGTATAAGGCGTGCAATAGGAGCAACAGAAAAAGAGATACTTTTGCAATTCTTATCAGAATCAATTATATTGTCACTCTTTGGTGGTATTGGAGGATTATTATTAGCAGTTATTGTTGTTTTAATTACGAGATTATTTTTTCCAGCGAGTATTAATGCTGTTGCAGTCATAATTGCAATTGTAGTTTCTTCAACAATTGGAACTTTCTTTGGAATTTTCCCTGCCCGCCGCGCCGCAAAACTCTCCCCAATCGACGCGATTAGATATGAGTAAATTTTAAAAATACAGTATAATACCAATTATGTTAATTGGCTTTTCGTCTGGTAGATATAGAAGCGAAGAATACTTTCTAAACAAACTACAAACATTTTTAGACATTGGTGCAAATGTCGTTGAATTGCATCCGAGGATCGACTCACCACAAGACTTTGAAATTTCTAGTAAATTAGTTGGACTATTAAATAATAAATTTGATTATATATCACTTCATGCCCCAGCCAGCAATTTTGTATTTGACAACTCCCCAACATCGCAAGATATATATAAGAAGTAATTTACTTTTAGAACCTGACCTAATTGACATATTGACTTCGGTATAGATTTGGTAAATAATCAATGTATGGACACAGATATATCAATTTTCAAAGGTGAAAAGATTAGGCGAGTTTGGGACGAGAAAAAAGAAAAATGGTATTTTTCGGTAATAGATATAATTGCCGTATTAACAGATCAGAAAGATTTCAAAAGAGCACAAAGTTATTGGTCGACATTAAAAAATAGGCTGAGAATTGAAGGAAGTGGGTCTGTCACAAAATGTGACAAACTGAAGATGAAATCGTCTGATGGCAAAATGTACAAAACTGATGTAGCAGATACTGAAACTTTATTTCGTTTAATTCAATCAATTCCCTCTCCAAAAGCAGAACCAATTAAATTATGGCTTGCAAAAGTTGGGTATGAAAGGGTGCAAGATATCAATGATCCAGAAAGGTCATTAAATAGAGCTCGTGATTATTGGAAGAAAAAAGGCAGAAGTGAAAAATGGATTCAACAAAGAATGATGGGTCAAGAAATTAGAAATAAATTAACTGATTATTGGCAAACACATGAAGTATCAAGGCAAGAAGAATATGCGATTTTAACAAATATAATTCATGAAGAATGGAGTGATTTACCTGTTAAAGAACACAAAAAACTTAAAAATCTAAAATCTCAAAATTTAAGAAATCATATGAGTAGCGCAGAGTTAGTTTTTACAGCACTTGCAGAACTATCAACAAGAGAGATTGCAGAAGTTATGGATACAAAAGGACTTGAAGAAAACAAAATTCCAGCCAAGAAGGGTGGTAAAATTGCAAAAGATGCAAGAATTGCATTGGAGAATAAAACTGGTAAAAGTGTAGTAACTGGAGAAAATTTTTTACCAAAGAATCAGAAACAAAAATTAATCAGATAGTAATTTAAAACAAGCGTCGTGTAGTGGTCGTACACCGCGCTGGGGGTGCGGTTACCCCAGTTCGATTCTTGGCGCTCTGTCAAAGTATGAAGAAAATAACAAAACTAATCTTTTATTTTATTTTAATATTCTCAATTTATCACTTGATTTGAGACGTGCTTACAAATTTTGGATTTCATAACTTTGTTTTAGATGTTGCCCATCGTCCAAAAACTTTATGGTGTAAATCAACTTGTTCTTGGATAACTATTCCTCCTGAAGCTTTTAATATAATTGCCTCCTTATACATATTAGTAAGAAACAAGATGGATTTACTTGGTTTTATTGTTTTACTTCAAATTCCAATATGGTTGATTTTTATATTACTTATTCCTTAATCGTTTTAACTTCGTATTTTATTTTTAATAAATTCCCCTCTTGCATTTGGGAATAGTTCGTATTATCCTGACTAAGAATACAAATGGCGAAGAAAAAAGGTGAACAAACAGAAGCTCCAGTAAAACAAGTTGGTGATGTTGCAAAACTTCAAGCAATTAAAATGGCCATGGAACAGATTGATAAACAATATGGAAAGGGTTCAATAATGAGACTTGGAGGAAATGCAGATAAAATGGCTCAAATTGAGGTTATCCCAACTGGTGCAATTGCACTTGATTTAGCACTTGGAGTTGGAGGTTTCCCTAGAGGAAGAATAGTTGAAATCTATGGACCAGAAGCATCAGGGAAAACCACACTTGCCTTATCAGTTATTGCACAAGCACAGAAGAAAGGTGGACAATGTGCATTCATTGATGCAGAACATGCTTTGGACCCTGTACGCGCTCAAATCATTGGAGTTAACCTTGATGATTTACTAATGAGTCAACCAGACACAGGGGAACAAGCATTAGAAATTACAGAAACTTTAATAAGGTCTGGTGCAATGGATGTAATTGTTGTTGACTCTGTTGCAGCCCTTGTTCCAAGAGCAGAACTTGAAGGAGATATGGGAGATTCTGTAATGGGTATGCAGGCAAGGCTTATGAGCCAAGCCTTGAGAAAACTTACAGGAGCAATCAGTAAATCTAAAACTGTTCTTATATTTACAAATCAATTAAGACAAAAAATTGGAGTCATGTTTGGAAATCCTGAAACAACCCCAGGAGGATTGGCACTTAAGTTCTATTCTTCAGTTAGACTTGATATTAGAAGAATAGAATCCTTAAAAGGAGATAACGATTTAATAATTGGGTCACGTGTTCGCGTTCGTGTTGTTAAAAATAAAGTGGCCCCACCACTTCGAGTAGCAGAGTTTGACATAATGAATGAAGATGGAATAAGTCGTGCAGGAAATTTATTGGATGTTTCAGTTGAGCTCGGAATTTTAACAAAATCTGGATCGTTCTTTAATTACGAAGGAAAGGTAATTGCACAAGGAAGGGAAGGAACAAAATTATACTTTAAAGAAAATCCAAAATTTGCAGATGATGTTGAGAAAAAAATTAGAGAAATTTCAACTTCTGGTAAAAAGCTTCCGACAGAAATTGGCGAAGACGTCAAAGAGGATTAATATATAATTGGTATATGCCAATTATCACCTCAATTAAAGCTCAGAAAAATCAAAAAAGAGTAAATATAAATTTAGATGGAGCATTTGGATTTGGATTGGATCTAGAAAACTTCTTCCGTCTAGGATTAAAAGTAAATCAAGAATTAATCCAAGAAGAAATAAATGAAATAATTAAAAAAGCAGAGTTTCAAAAATGTTTAGATAAAACTATAAATTTTGCTATGGTTAGGCCAAGAAGTACGAAAGAAGTGAAAGATTATTTTAGAAAAAAAGAAATTGATAAATCAATTCAACAAACAATAATTGATAGGTTAATAAAACTTGAATTATTGGATGATCAAAAATTTGCAAAGTGGTGGGTAGAACAACGTCTGGCTTTTAGGCCAAAAAGCCAGAGAATTATGAATTATGAATTAAGAATGAAGGGAATAAAACAAAACATAATTGATGAAGTATTAGAAAATACTGAAATTGATGAAGTAAAAATTGCCAAAGAATTAATTGCAAAAAAAATTTACAAATGGCAAAAATACGACGAGAAAGTTAGAAAACAAAAAATCTCTCAATACTTGGCTGGAAAAGGATTTAATTGGGATGTTATTAATTCAGTCGTTGATTTGATCTAAGAATAAGGTTAAAATATACCCTCAATGGCTACACAGAATGATTACATTAAAAAGTTAGAACAAGTTTCTAAAATGACTGCTGATGAGGCAAAGAAGGCCCTCTTGGATGAAGTGCAAAGAGAACTTTCATCAGAAATTGCAAAGAAAATAAGACAAGCAGAGGAAAGAATTAAATTAGATTCCGCTGAAAAAGCAAAAGAAATCTTAGCTGATGCTTTAAAACACGGAGTAACTGCATTTGTTGCAGAATACACAGTTTCTTCAATTATAGTTCCAAACGAAGAAGTCAAAGGAAGGATAATTGGAGGAGAAGGAAGGAATATTAGAGCCTTTGAAAAAGATGCAGGTGTCGAAATTATAATTGACGATACAAATGAAATCAGGATTTCTTCATTTGATTCAATAAGACGTGAGGTTGCAAAACGTGCTTTGGAAATTTTAGTTCGCGATTCAAGAATCCAGCCCTCAAGAATAGAAGAAGTATTAAAGCTTACAAGAGCAAATCTTGAAGACGTACTTTTAGAAGAAGGTAAAAAGATTTCAGAAGAATGTGGAATTTATAATTTACCAGTAGATCTTTTAAAACTTATTGGAAAATTTAAATTTAGAACTTCATATGGACAAAACTTAGGGCATCATACAATTGAGGAAACTAAAATTGGTGTAGCAATTGCCGAGGAAATTGGAGCAAATGTAGAAATTGTAAGACTTGGTTGCTTACTTCATGATATTGGAAAGGTTGTAACCGACGAAGAAGGAAACCATATCAATGTAGGTGTTTTAACTGCCAAAAAGTTTGGAATAGTAAAAGAAGCAGTAAACATTATTGCAGAACACCACGAGGATAAACCATTCTCATCGATTGAAAGTTATATTTGTTGGATTTCTGACGCTGCTTCAGGATCTCGTCCTGGTGCAAGATATGAACCACATGAAGGTTATGTTAAAAGAATGGATAAAATAGAGGAATTAGTAAGAGCTTTTGATGGAGTAGAAACTGCCTACGCCTTCCAAGCAGGAAGAGATGTCCGTGTTTTTGTTGATCCAAATGAAGTAGATGATGACAAATTAACTATTTTGGTCCATGATATTGTCAGGAAACTTGAAAAAGAAGCAGAATACGCAGGGCAAATCAAAGTAACTGTTGTTCGTGAGGTTCGAGCAGTTGACACAACCAAAGCTAAATAGTATATTACGCATATATGACAAAAAGAGATTTACTTGAACAAGTTGCTAGAAAAGCACATTTAACTAAAAAAGGCGCAGAAGAAGCAATTGACGTATTTCTTTCTGAGATAGGTAGAGTTCTCTCCAAAGGTGAAAAAATAGTTCTTTCAGGATTTGGGACGTTTAGAGTTATTTCAATGAAAGGTAAAACTGTTAAAATTCCAAAGACAGATAAATTAGTCACAATTAAAACTCACAGAGCTCCAAAATTTACTCCAGGCAAAACTTTAAAAAGACAAGTGGCTAGGTGATATAATCACTTTGTATGGAGAAGGCTATAATTGTTGATCACATATCATATTTAAATGAACTTAATGATGTTTCATTTACTCTTCAAAAGGGCGAGTTTGTAGGCATAATCGGTGATTCAAGTAGATCTAATACCTTAGAACTAATTTCTGGTTTATTAAAACCAAATTCTGGATTTATATCCGTATTGGGGTATGATCCATGTTTAAGGGTTCACGCGTTTCTAAAGCAAATCTCTTACATGAAAGAACAAAGATATCAGTTGCTTAAGGGCTCTCCAGCGATAAAGACCCTTGAGGTTACAAAAGAAATATATGGATTGTCTGATAGGGAGTTTAATAAAAATTTAATTGAATTAACTCAATTTATTAAGGATGCAAATTTAATAGACGCCTTGATATACAAACCTGAAGTTTTATTGTTGGATAATTATAATTTGGATTTAGAATCAGTTTACAATTATAACAAAAAATATGGTTCAACAATTTTAATTAATTCTGATAAAATCGATAATTTAATTAATTTAGTCAGAAGAGTTATTTTAATTGAAAAAGGACAAGTGTTGTTTGATGGAGCAATTGACGAAATTATTTCTAAATATGGAAAAGAAAAAATAATAAAAGCAAAACTATCATCTACTGTAGATGAAAAATCTGTGGCTGAATTGGGAACTGTTAGAAAATATGAATATCCATATATTTATGTCTCATCCCCGAGATCTGTCATTTCTTTTACGGCAGCAGAGCTTATACAGAACTTTCCAATAACTAAATTAGATATTGAAGAATTATCAATTGAGGAAATTGTTGAGAATATTAAGCATGATATTTAAATTCATAAAAATTTGGTTTAAAGTTGTAAGAGATAAAATATCATTTAAGTATTTGTCACAAACATTAATATTTTGTTTTATAAGTTTAATATTAATTTATTTTTTAATAAATAGAAACTTTTCTCTATCAATATTTTGTCTGTTTATATTGATTGCCACATTATTAGTAATAAGATTAATACTTTTTTACAAAGAACTTGTAAATTTGAAAATTTACGATTTAATTTTATTAAAACCAATTGATCCTCTGTTTAGTTTAATTGTCTACAATAGAAATCCAGCAGACATAATAATTTTATTGCCTATATTAATTTATTTAAAAATCAAAAATATTAAATCATGAAAAAAATATTAGTTATTTGTGGTCCTACAGCAACCGGAAAGACTCAATTGGGGTTTAAACTTGCTAAAAAACTTGGGGGAGAAATTATATCTGCTGATTCAAGACAGGTTTATAAATATATGGATATAGGGACTGGTAAAGAATGGGGCAATGAAATTAAAGTTTGGGGTTATGATTTAGTTGACCCAAAAGAAAAATATTCTGTCTCAGAATATTTTAAATCTATGAAATTTGTCATTGAAGACATTTGGAGTAGAAATAAATTGCCAGTAATAGTTGGAGGAACTGGTCTTTATATTAAAAGCTTAATTGATGGTATTCCTACAATTGATATTCCACAAAACAAAAATTTAAGAGAGTCGTTAGCAAAATTAACAATCGATGAACTATTTGAAAAATTAGCCGTATTAGATGGAGTAAAAGCAGGGTCACTAAACACTTCTGATAGAAAGAATTCCAGAAGACTCATAAGAGCAATAGAAGTGGCCGTTTGGAACACTGAAAATGAAACACAAAAACATATAGTTGATAAACGGAAAAAAATACTTGACAAAAATGTTGATGTTTTAATGGTTGGAATTACAACTAATACTTCAAAACTATTAAAAAGTATTGAAAATAGAGTTGAAAAAAGAATGAACGAAGGTTTTATCGATGAAGTTGAAATGTTACTTAAAATGGGTGTGTCTTGGAAAAATCAATCAATGAATTCTTTGGGCTACAAAGAATCAGAGGTTTTTTTTAAAGAAGGGTTAACTTATGAGGAATTTATAGAAAAGTGGGTGAAAAATGAAATTAAATATGTTAAACGACAATTGACATGGTTTAAAAAAGACAAGCGAATTAATTGGTTTGATCATTCAGATAATTTGTTTCCACGAAGTGTGGTAAATTTGGTTGATAAATGGTATTCTAAAGACACAAATGCCAAGAAAGGTCGAAATCTCACATAAGACAATTGTTTTTACTGCCCTTTTTATAGGTTCGCTTTGGTTTGTATATTATATTCGAGATATTGTATTACAAATTTTTGTTGCACTATTGCTTGTTTCAATAATAAATCCTCTAATATTAAAACTTTCAAAATATAAAGTACCTAAAATAGTATCCATATTACTATCTTACATTTTAATTTTTGGTTTTTTAGGAACTGCTATTGCTTCAATTTTGCCTGCTTTAATTGAACAAACAACAAATCTTGTAAATAGTTTGCCGAGATATTTACAAAATTCTGATTTATCAAAATATATAAATGAGGATTTGGTAAGACAGATTATGTCACAACTTGGTTCTGTTCCTAGCCAAATAATAAAAGCTGGATTCTCATTATTTGGTAATATCTTAAGTATTTTAACTGTTGCTATTTTTGCATTTTATTTATTACTTATTAGAGATAGATTCGATGGGAATTTAGAATTTCTTTTCGGTAAAGAAAAAACAAAAGGTGTCGTAAATATAATTAACACATTAGAAACAAAACTTGGAGGTTGGGCGCGTGGACAATTCACTTTGATGTTTTTGATTGGACTACTAAGCTATATGGGTTTTATTATATTAGGTATTCCTTACGCATTACCGTTGGCAATGCTTGCTGGAATATTTGAAATAATACCTTATTTAGGTCCCGTAATTGCTTCGATTCCTGCAATTATCTTAGGTTTTAGTATATCTCCATTTCTAGGATTTGCGGCTGTTGGACTTGCTGTATTAATTCAACAATTGGAAAACTATGTTTTTGTCCCAAAGATAATGGAAAAATCAACAGGTGTTTCTCCTATTATTACATTAATATCTTTAGCTGTTGGGTTTAGACTTGCGGGGATTGTTGGAATGATTATCTCAATTCCAATAGTTATAATTATCCAAACTTTAGTTCAGAGCCTTTCGGCTTCTAGAGAGTAATGAGCCAGATTCTGTATCTCGATAATCATCTATCTAACGCCCTCATACTTTAGGTCGTATCGCATTACTGCGATTTCGGGAAGACATCCTCAAACGACCAATTCGGAGGTTGCAGCGGGGAGGATTGCCTCCGCCAAAGGCGGATCAGCCAAGCTGACGTTTCATATTTCTCGTCTCTGTTGCTCTAACTGGCTACACTTATTGCTAAATGCATCCCTAGCTTACGCTAGGCACCCTGTCTTCTGCTGTCTGGACTTTCCTGACGCCCGCAACTGCGTAGCTGTTGGCGCCCGATTATCTCCTCTCTAGAGGCTAGAGTATATCATTTCTGTTACAATATAGCCATGAAAGTTGATCGCATTCTCGACGGCCCAGTTACAATTGTTTTGGAAAATTAAAATGAAACTTTCATCAAACGTAAAGATGAAATCTATGTTTTGGAATTTATTTCCATGGATTTCAAACAAAACAGCACAGGCAGTTTATCCAAATATATACCTGCCTAAATTCGTTTATGAAAATTTGCAATCAAAAAATCCTAACATATCTCATGTAGCGTTATTAATTCATGAAAGCGAACATATAAAAAGACAAAAGAGAATGGGGATATTAAAATGGGGGATACAATATTTTTTTATACCAAGATTTAGATATGAAGAAGAAATAGCTGCTGACGTACCAAAACTCAGGTATCTCAAACAAAATGGTGGAGATCCGAATACTGAAAAAAGATCAAAACAATTATCAGGATGGCTTTATTTATGGCCAGTTGTATATTCAGAGGCGAAATCTAGACTAGAACATATTTGGAATAATTTATAGTATTTCCTCTTTCCTCAAAAATTCAATCAATTTTTTATTTGTTGTGTATTGACGGCCAATGGAGACGAATAAACGATTTAAATTTGACCAATATTTTTTAGGTATTATTTTAATAAGTTTTATTTCAGTTTCTTTTGGAGTTTTTGTTTTTACCCAACCTAATATATTACAAATTCTATGAACGTGAGTATCGACTGCAATTGCTGGAATTCCAAAAGCTCTATTCAAAACCAAATTTGCAGTTTTTCTACCAACTCCCGGTAGTTTCATAAGTTCCTCACGGGTGTTTGGCACGATTGCAAGGTGAGACCTTGCAATTTTGAATAAATGCTTGGCTTTGGTTTTGTAAAAGCCTACTGGATATATTAAGTTTCTAATTTCTAATTCATCTAATTGATCTATTTTTTTAAAATTTGCAGCCATTTTAAATAATCTTTTTGAGGCTTCTAAGGTTATTTCGTCTTTGGTTCTAGCTGATAGTATTGTGGAGATTAAGGTTTTGTATGGATCTTTTCCAAACGCTTCAAGAGGCACTAGTATGTAGTTCCTCTTGAAGGCTTTAAAAACAATGTCTATCCTACTTGTTTCCACCGATCTTGAACATTGTTGTTCCGCAAACTTCACAAACTGCTTTTGTTGCTTGTTTACCATTCTTCATAGTAACAGCTTGTGCATCTTTTCCTTCTCTCTTTGTTCTACATTTTACACAGTACATCATATATAAATCACCTCCTAGCTTATTGAGCTTAGCTCATGAAACCCAGTATATCACTACAAGTGAAGTCAGTATCAATAGTGCAATAATTAGGCTCTTGTATAACTCCTTTTTGATTGAGCCTAAATATTTAGAATCAGTCGTAGATTTGACACTTTCTTTTTCTGAGCTCAAATTATAGGATCCTTCAAACTTGTAACCTAATTGACTATTGACATGCCTAGATATAGCCTTAATCTTTTGTTTTTTTGTTCTTTTCATATTATTAAATTTCAGTTATCCTGTTATTACTATGAATCTTAACTTAACACTAGATGTAATTGCAATTGTAATATCAATTGTCTCGTTATCCTTGTTTATATGGATATACTTCGTTTTTAAAGATTTAATAAAAATTTCTAAAGACAAAGAATTTTCAAACAATACAAAAGAGATTAAAAACATTTGGACGGAAATATTAAATATAAAAGATGTTTCAAGACTCAATATCCAAAGAGTTGGGCTTGTTAAATTTAACCCTTTTGATGAAACTGGTGGTGATCATAGCTTCTCTTTGGCTCTTTTAGATGGAAATAAAAATGGTATTATTATTACTAGTTTGCATACACGAGAGAGAACAAGACTCTATTTAAAAGAAGTCTTTTCTGGTAAAGTTAATATAAAGCTCTCGAAAGAGGAGCAGAAAGCATTAAAAATAGCAGATGGAAAAAATAACTAGTTCTAAAAATTTCATGTTAGTGTTAGGTTTTATAGGGCTTTTTTTAGTATCAACAGGAGTTTCCTTGGCTGGATTTACATTTTTGATTAAAGACCAAAATACTCTTTCACCTAAAGGTTCAGGAGCTCAAAAAGTATCTAGAGTAGATTTGTCTAAACCTAAGACTGAAAGCTGTCCTATTAATGGTGAAATGTTTACAAAGGCACAAAAAGATTTATGGACAACAAAAAGACCTATTGTTGCAGCTATTGAGAATCACTTAGATTCTAGACCTCAATCAGGACTTTCAAGAGCTGACGTAGTTTATGAAGCAGTAGCAGAAGGTGGTATTACAAGATTTTTGGCAGTTTTTTATTGTGGAATTGCAGATAACGACTATACAATTGGTCAAATTAGAAGTGCTAGAGTTTATTTTATCAACTATGCACTTGAATATGGAGACAATCCGCTGTTTGTTCACTGGGGTGGTGCAAACAATATTGATAATAATATGCCAAGTGGTGTAAAAGCTAGGGGTCAAATTGATCCAAGAGTAGACGCTTATAAACAGCTTGAAAAAATTGGTTGGGTCAATGGCAGATATGGTAGTGATATGAATGGAGCAACAAATACGGGTTACCCAGCTCTCTACACCGATGATAGAAGAATGGACCTGGCGACTGAACATCAAAAAGTTGGTTCTACAGATAAGATCTATGAAGAAGCAACAAAAAGAGGTTTTGATTACAAAGATTCTGATGGGAATGCATGGGATGAAAATTTTGATATGTGGAAATTTGTAGATGGAAAAGCAATTAGTACACCTAAATATTCCAGTATAAAATTCCCATTTTGGGACAATAAATCTGACTATGATGTTGAATGGAGGTACGATCAACAAAACAATAGATACTTAAGGTTTAATGGCGGAAAAGAACATACAGACTTAGAAAATAAAGAACAGATATCATCATCAAATGTTGTAACAATTTTTGTAAAAGAAGAAGGACCTGTTGATGAGGAACATCACATGTTTTACACAGTCTTGGGTAAAGGTGAAGTAAAGATTTTCCAAAACGGTGATGTAATTGAGGGAATTTGGGAAAAGAAAGTTGCCACAAACAGAATCAAATTTTATAGCAAAGCTGGATCTCAAGATAGTGAGGGTAATGAAATTGCTTTAGTTAAAGGAAAAACTTGGATAGAAGTGTTACCATTGAATAATCTTGTTGAGTATTAGCTGCCCCAATAAATTATGGCTAATCTAGAAGACATCATAACTTCGAAAGTAAGAGTTAAGATATTAGATTTATTTTTTTCTAACTTAACTGAAATGTATCATGTCAGAGGCATTGTAAGAGAAATTGATGAGGAAATAAATGCAGTAAGAAGAGAATTAGAGAGACTTGAAAAAGCAGGTATCCTTAAAAAAGAACCTAGAGGGAACAGGGTTTATTATTTTGTACGTCATGATTATCCTGGGTTTAGTGATTTGCTTTCAATTGTTGCCAAATCTACGGGAATTGGTAAATTAATTAGTGATTCTAGAGCAAAACTCGGTAAAATTTCGTTTATTATGTTTTCTGGAAAATTTGCTCGTATGAAACCAAGAAAAAAGGACGATAGTGTCGATATTTTGGTAGTTGGGGAAGTTGTTTTACCTGAACTTGCAATGATAGTTCGAACATTTGAATCAAAATTAGGTAGAGAGATAAATTACACGGTGATGACGAGAGAAGAATTAGATTACAGAAAAAAGCGTAGGGATCCATTTTTGCAGGGAATATTTTTAGCAAGTCGTATTATGATTATCGGAGATGAAGAAGAACTTACTAGTTAAAATTTTTTTGATACTTCTCTTAACTGTAGCTTGTGGATTAATTAGCTATGGATATCCTTTATTTGGTAAAAAATTTAATTTATCATTAGGCCTTGATCTATCAGGTGGTAGTCATCTTGTCTTTGAAGCAGATACAAGTCAATTGCCATCGGACAAAAAAGAGCAAGCAATTAAATCTTTAAGAAATGTGATTGAGAAGAGGGTTAACCTCTTTGGTGTTTCTGAAAGTAATGTTGTCAGCTCACAATTTGAAGGAAAAGATAGAATCGTTGTTGAACTTCCAGGAATAAGTGACCCAAAAGAGGCAACATCATTAATTGGACAAACTGCACAATTATTATTTGCTGAGGTTCAAGAAATTGCAGGAATTAATGGATCAACACCATCTGCACAACTCGTTCCAACTGAATTGACAGGAGCAGATTTAAAATCGGCAATTACTGTTTTTGATAAAAATACTGGTAAACCTTCGATTTCATTTGAAGTAACAACTGGAAGTGAAAAGAAATTTGAAGAAGTAACTAAACGTTTGGTTGGTAAGAGAATGATTATTCTTTTGGATCAATCAATAATTACTGATGCTGTTGTTCAGGAACCACTTTCAACTGGTGGACAAATTACTGGTAATTTCACAGTAGATGAAGCCAATGAAATGTCAGATCTTCTAAATTCTGGAGCGCTACCTGTTCCAATTAAATTAGTTGAAGAAAAAACAGTTGGTGCAACTTTGGGGGCTGATTCAGTAGCTAAAAGTGTTAAGGCTGGTTTGGTTGGTCTTGTAATGGTTATGTTATTTATGATTTTACTTTACGGCAAGTATGGTGTTGTCGCTGATCTGGCATTAATTGTCTTTGGAGTAATAACAATGGCAATATATAAATTAATTCCAGTAATACTAACACTTCCAGGCATTGCAGGATTTTTGCTTTCAGTTGGTATGGCAGTTGATAGTAATATTTTAATTTTTGAAAGATTAAAAGAAGAAATTAAGAATCGACCATTTGCTAGTGCTTTAGAAATTTCATTTGGTCGGGCATGGGATTCCATAAGAGATGCAAATGTTGCAACACTTGTTACAGCATTTATTCTAGCAAACCCACTAGATTGGTCGTTCTTACATGTTTCAGGCCCAGTCAGAGGTTTTGCTATAACACTTGCCCTTGGAATTGGAATATCATTGTTTACTGGTATAGTTGTAAGTCGTAACTTACTTAGATTATTTGTACGAGAATGATACCGTGGATGAAATATAAATATATTTACTTTGCAGTTTCTGCAGTTTTTTTGATTGCTGGAATATTTAGTCTCCTGAAGTGGGGACTTAACTTGGGAATTGATTTTACAGGTGGAGTGGTTGCTGAATATCAATTGGCAAGTGGAGAAATAAAATCCGAAAAATATGCAATTAAATCAGAAACTGAAATTAATAGTATTAGAAATAATATTAAAAACTTGGGTGCAAAAGAGTTAAGATTTGAAGTTGTTGGTCCATCAATAGGCCCAGAATTAATTAAAAAAACTTATTATGCCTTGGGAATTTCGGCACTTCTAATTTTGTTTTGGGTTGCAATACAATTTAAAAGTATAAAATTTGGGATATCTGCAATTTTGGCAATGATTCATGACTCATTAATTTTAGTGGGTGGTTTTTCATTACTTGGACATTTTTTTAATGTCGAAATTGATTTCCTTTTTGTTACTGCAGTTTTAACAATCCTTTCGTTTTCGGTTCATGACACAATTGTTGTATATGACAGAATTAGGGAAAAGTCTAAAAAGTATGATCCAACACTAGGTAGTGATATCGTTAAAATTGCAAATTCTGCGCTAACAGAGACAATGGTAAGAAGTATCAATAATTCATTTACAATTATTTTTATGCTTTTAGCTCTTGTTTTAATGGGCGGGGATACAATCAAATGGTTTGCAGTGGCATTATTAATTGGAACAATCTCAGGAACTTATTCTTCACCATTCGTTGCCGTCCCACTCCTAGTTACTTGGGAAGAGTTGGAAAAGAGATTCAAGAAGTGATTCTCTTTCGTTTGGTAATTTATTTTCTACTACTTCATTAAATAATTTTTCTAGGATCTCACCTACTTTTGGTCCGGGTTTTAAATTTAATTTTTCCATTACATCTTTGCCATTAATTTTTAGATCTTTAATTGCAAATGGTTGTTTTTGAACTTCTACAAGTCTCTTTTTAAAATCTTCTAATCTCCAACTTGTTTCAGAAGCTCCTCCTCCTAATCTATCCGCAACCCTTAAAGCTAGCATATCTTCTACATATTCCAAACCGACATTTGTTATAAACCTTCTTATTGCCGAATCTGTTTGGTTTTCATCTACAGTAAATTGGTGAAACCTAACAAGTTTAGCAAATTTATCTTTTTCTTTTGAAGAAAATTTTAATCTATCTGCAATGTTTTCTGCGATTCTAGTTGAAACCATTTCGTGATTATAAAAAGTAATTACACCTGTAGCTAGTTTTCTATATGTTTGCGGTTTTCCTATATCATGAATAAGTGTTGCAAATCTTGTAACTGGGTCTATTGATTTACATCCTTTTAGAGACATTAAGAGATGTGTTCCGACATCATAAATGTGGTGTCTACTTGGGGATTTTTGTTCAATTCCAAAACACTTTATCATTTCAGGGAGTATCTCTTGCATAAGTCCTGACTCTTTTAAATGGAAAATACCAGCATATGGATTATTGCTTTTTAAAATTTTAAATAATTCATCTTTAATTCTTTCTTTGGCAATGTTATTTATTAATTTTGCATTTTGAATTATCGCCTCAAAAGTTTTTTTCTCTATTTCGAATTTAAGTTCACCAGCAATTCTTACTGCCCTCATCATTCTTAAGGCATCTTCATTAAATCGTTCATTAGCATCGCCTACTGCTCGTAATACTTTTTTGTCTAGGTCTTTTTGACCATCGTATAAATCAATTAATTTTTTACCATCATATGCAAAAGCATTTATTGTAAAATCACGTCTTTCTAAATCATCTTCTAAGGTTTTACCCCAAGAAATTTTGTCAGGCCTTCTGTTATCAGAATATCCATATTCTGTCCTGTAAGTAGTTATTTGAAAGGGATTATCAAACCCCTCAATTGTTAGGCCTACTGTGCCGAAAACGTTGTCGTAGAATCCATCTGGATAAATTTTAATTATTTCTTCTGGAGTTGCATTAGTAGTAAAGTCCCAATCATATACAATCTTCCCCATTAAAAGATCTCTAACTGCTCCACCTACTATATAGATTTCACATTTATTTTTTTGAAATTTATCTAGTATATCTTGTACTTCAACTGGAAGTTTAAAGTTCATATGTTACCATTATACCAGCATGAAGTGGCAAATTTTACACAAAAATTCAAAAGACATAATAAAAAGTCTTTTGGAAAATAGAAATCTAAAAGCTAAAAAAGAAATAGATAACTTTTTTAATCCAGTTAACCCAAATGATATTAAAATAGAAGAACTTGGAATTTCAAAAATGGCTCTTCAAAAAATATTAAAAAGACTAGAGAAAGCTAAAGAAAAAAAAGAAAAAATAGTTATATATGGTGATTATGATGCAGATGGAATTTGTGCAACTGCAATTCTCTGGAAAGCAATGTATAAACTTGGATTTGATGTAATGCCATTTATACCCGACCGTTTTACAGATGGCTACGGATTAAAACCTGAAGTAGTCCAAGCGCTAAAGACTAAAGACCAAAAGCTGAGTTTAATTATCACTGTTGATAATGGAATTGTGGCTTCAGACGCCATTAAAAAAGCAAAACAATTAGGAATTGATGTAATTGTTGTCGATCATCATACTAAAGGTACAAAAAAACTTGATACTGCGTATATTTTTCATTCCACATTGGTATGTGGATCGGCGTTAGCGTGGTTTTTGA
>AMFJ01000360.1_pt1 | contig 79526 bp, 67 predicted proteins | sample 427208 | NCBI WGS metagenome assembly AMFJ01 (sample SAMN02954298, study PRJNA114691) | groundwater metagenome | biome: aquatic; feature: subsurface aquifer; material: sediment; isolation source: subsurface aquifer sediment | place: USA: Rifle, CO | collected 2008-08 | reverse complement strand
AGGCACGCCTTGCCTCTACCCATTAAACAAAAACCAACAATCATCGTACAGACGCATCGCATGCGTCTCAATAATTCCTAAAAGGAGGAATAAGAAAAAGCCCGCTTAGATTTATCTAGGCGGGCTTTGAAAATTTGTTCTTTATTTTGCTAAAAGAAGCAATTTGTGCTATTATTTCCGCATAGATTATAATAGCCCATGAAGAATCCAAAGATACATAAAGAAGAGTACAAATTAGCACTTAGCAAACTTATTATAGAAGATGAGGCTATTTCTGATGATCTTAAAAAAACATTAGCCAGATATCTGGAGCAATGAAATGATTATTATGCACATATTTCAAATATCAAGGAAGTTGAAAAATGGTTAGGGCTTATTTTTGATAAGGAGAGACAAGAAGGGCTTCAAAAAGAGTATTTAAGATTTGCAAGAAAAAAAATAAAAGAAAATGAAACTGAAGTGGAAAGGATTTTTTCAGAGACAAAAAAACGATTTGAAAATAGCATATTAGACCAAAATCTTGATTTCCTGAATGCGAATAATGCAAATAATACTGAGGCTTATAAATCTTATTTTAATTTCAATCCGATCTCCTGAGAATTCATTTTTGTTGAGAAGCAACCTTCAGCATCAAAAGAAATCAATTTATCAGAAAAAGAATTCATGACATTTTTGGGCGCCTTGGAATATACTACGGACTACGCGGGAAAATTAGTTCATATTTTGTCTTTGGAAATTGAAGATGAATATTTTTATTACACTCTGCTTGTTAACATATTGCGGAAATACGACGTTCGTCCTAGAAATCTGTCAGGTTTTGGGAATCTATATGAAATCATAAACACGAAGATAAATTCTCAAAAACTTAAGCTTAATCTGGTAAAAATACTTCTCAATTCCGGATTATATTTTTGCATAAATGAAGATATTCTAAATAAGGTTGATTTGGCTTCTGAATATAAATTTGAACTAGTGAAGTTCCTTGCTGAATCAGACAAGATGAGCGATATGGTAATCAGATATATATTAAAACAAGATTTAACTCCAGATCAGAAGTATGAATTTGCCAAGATACTTGCAGTCAGATATCCGACTTTCCTATCTAGATGCATACTTGATTTTAATTTAAAAGATCCAGAAAAACGCTTTGAACTTGCAAAAAATGCCTGCAGAAGCAATTTTTATCCGGTCCTAGCCAATATAAAGGAATTCTGGATTGATGATACAGACGAACAAAAAGAAATTTTCAAGATAGCTGTAACAAGGGATTATAGGGCTCTTACACTTTTAAACAGATTGGATCTTTTCATTAGTTCTGTTGATGAAGATAGCCTGAACATCGAAGGCATGAAAGAATTTTACAAATATTATATTTATGATATTTTTGTACTAGAAGACCAGAAGCACCATATGAAATTCGACATGATTTTCGCTGAAAATACCAGAATGGAGAATGTGGGGTTCTTTTTCGGGAATCTTCTCTTCGAAAAACCCGAGAACATAAGCAAGCTGAACGATAATCCTAAGATTGCCTCTAGAGAATATTTCCTTGAAACCACTTGTCTTAATTTGGATAAAACTTTTTTAACCAATGATTATTCATCAAAAACATTGCAAGACTTCTATTTTTCTGTAACCCAAATTTATAATATCTTAGGATCGGAATTCTTATCTCAGTTGCAAATCGATAAAGAATTCATAACTCCTAGCTGATTGAAGAATCTGACTTCAACCCTCCAAAAACTATCACGAGTTTTATTTATAACCAAAGACGAGCAGCACATCAGGCAAAAAATCATAGCCTGATTAAGTCAGATGAGCGAATCTTCGTTTAAGGATAAGTTAAAGATAAGATCCTCAAAATTCAAAAGAAAGGTCAATATGGCAATGATGTCGTCAAAGCAAGAAGAAAAAAGAAGTGAACCTATAAAAATATCAAAAGATAATATTTCTGAACTCGCTTCAAATTTGGATATGATATTCATTTGATTCTTCAAAGAGACTTTTAAGATAAATTGCAGGGAAATAACAATAGGCGATATCGAAAAATTGGAGGAGAAATGGTGAAATCTGGATGTTCTATATACTCTTGTGGCAAGATACTATTGAAACACGGAATGGATCAAAGAGATTCCATTATTTGCAAGCGTGATTGAAAGCGTCCTTGATGATAGATTCCACGAATTTAAATATAAGTGAAATATGCGGGATGAAGATGATATGGAAACTGCAAAGTTACAGATTGAACCTTTAAATGAATCGGGTCTTGAGAAGTGGAAAGAAAATCCATCAAGCCTTAAATTTATTTCAACAGAAAAAGAGCCTTCGATTTCAGATGACGAACTCCTGAAAATAGCTCAATGAGAATTTTTGGAACAATGCATTAGACAAAAGCATTTGGATAAAATTTCAGATTCATTGTCGCTTTCTGTTGCGGAATTTGATATATGAAAAGTTAGTGAAGATGATTTAAATGCCATCATCGAAAAAAAGCCTGCAGAGGCACTGAAAATGATGAGCCTATGAACTGACAAAAAACATTACTACCTTTTGGTTGTATTTTCGCTTTTAAAAAGCACTACAAACAAAAGCGTATTTGAAGGGCTTATTTCAAAATTGAAATCCTGAATTCCTTGAATTCCTTTGAATGGAATAGATGATGATATAAGAAGCATTGAGGCTAAATTGATGCCAGTTTCAAAATGAAAAGATGCTCTCGTTTTTACGACTCTGACAGATGATCCAAAATTGCTTCTTGAAATAGGGGATTTGGTTGAGGCTTGAAGTTGTCAGAATTATAGGACATGAAGCATGATAGAGAGCTTGCTCTGATATGTTATCGATGCAAATGTAAAATGAGTTTTAAGCTTTACTTTGGACCAATCAAATCTTTGAGGCTCAAAAAGTGATTATTCTCAGTTATGTGAGATGGTTAAAGATTGAAATTTTGAATATATATTCGATGCCCCAAAAAAAATGCTGCAAATCAATGATCCTGGATCATGAAAATCATTTGCAGTATCTCTTAATAAGGCGGTGATGCGCAGGATAGTTAAGCTATGAGCAACAAAGGACATTAAGCCTTGAATATTTCTGGAAAGGGAATATTTCCAGAATCATCATGCTTTGCCTGCATTAAGGGATTCTGTTTCTGAGCTTCTAGATAGCTTTGTTAAATGATTCTATTGAACTATAGAAGAAAAATGATTAAAAATAATAAGAACCAGAAATCCAGGATGAGTTTACAGTGATCGTATGGAATGAATAATGAAATGAGATTATGAGATTTAGCTTATTTTTGATGCTATTATTTGCCATCTAAAGCAATTGTATTATAATATATATACAAATATTTTTCATAGAAAAAAACATGTCATGAATAGATGAAATAGATAATGAAATTGAAATAGATGATATTCCAAAATCAAAAATAAATAATCCCACAGTTTCAATAAAAACAGGCGTGAAAAGCTGAGTCGAAGATATCTTTGAGTGAAAGGGGGGCGATATGATTCAATGAAAGATCTCAAGAAAACAGGTTTTTGAGCAAATTTCTACAGAGCTTGAAAAAAAGCATGGATATTTAAGAAAAATCTCTTCAAAAAAATGATCGGATGTTTCTGATATGGATTTGGATAATTTTGCAATTCTATGATTTATTGAAATACTCCCATGAAATAAGGTTTGAGAGCATTTAGCCAATATAGATAAACTTAATATAGAAATAGGCTCTTTAAAAGAGGAATTAGAGGAGGATTTTAAAAAATGAAGGGTTAATTCCAAAAGATTGGAACATCTTTTAAGGCTCGAAAAAGCTTCAAATGATTTATTTAAAATTTGTTCAAGAAAAAATTATATTGAACATAAAGATAAATTCAATGTCAGATACGGATATTCATACTCTTCTGAGGATGATATTATGGCTGATATTTATAAGAACACTCCAAGTAACATCTGAAATGATTTAAAAGATAAAATATCTGAATCATTAAGTAAAATAAAGGTAATTCAAGCAACATTGAATTCTTTCCTTGTACAAAATTGAAGACATGTAAGGATTACTAAAGAATGATTTGATGAGCTTCCAGAAGAAAGGAATTTGGATAGGTTCTTAAAATTAAGAAGTAAAATAAGCAATCTTCAATTTACTTCTGATAGTAATGAAAAAAATTCTTTAACATTTCAACTATTAAGCCTTTGAATCAAAAATCCAGAAAAACAAGATGAATTTATCGATAAATTCAAGGAAATCAGAATTTTATTATATGATATCCAATATTCAGGTCCTAATTGACGCAATAATACTGCAATGCAAATGCTTAATTTGATTCTGAAATCTCCAGAAAAACAAGATGAATTTATTGCAAAGCTCAGAGAAATAAGAAGCAAATTAAGAGATATAGATTGTTCTGATAGCGATTGAAAGAATATTTTGGCTATGGAATTGCTTAATCTTTACTTCAACGAACCTGATAAATTTAAGGAAAGATTTTCCAATTTTTTGGATATAAGATGAAGTATTTGAAATATGTCTTATTCTTGTGGCAGATGAAGAAATGAACTCGCAATGCATTTTTTGAAATACTCACTTGAAGATCCTGTTGGGTTGATGGAATATATGACTGACTATCATATTGTCAGATGAAAATTATGAAAATCTATAAATTTCGGAAGCCCTGATTCACATAATAATATTACATTTCAGTTTTTAAGGCTTTATAAAGAAGCTCCTGAAAATATTGATTCATATATTGCCACATTCAAAGAAATATATAATTTCCTAGCAAGAGAAATCGGTCATTCCTCAGGTGACTGATTGCGCAACATAGCTATGCGGATTTTAAATATGCATATTAAGAATCCAAGCAAGACCGATGAATTCTTGATAAATTTCAAGTCTTTGAGGGATAGGCTGTGGAAAATATGCTCAAATGCCGATGGACAAAACATATTAAGCATGCAGCTCCTTTCAATGCAATCTATTGACTATCTATTGAGATTCAGAGATTTCAGTTCTGATTATTCACAGAATAAAGAACATTACACCGATAATTCCTCAGATGATTTTGCTTTATATAATATGTTTCAATTGATAATCATTGATATGATGTCAGAATGAAATGATTTTCGCGATCTTGATTATGCTATAGGATGATGAGAGTCTGCATGAGATACTGAAGATCTTTGATCTGCAGGATTAGAATACTCTGAAGCCCAAGATATCCAGACAGACGCTTTTGATTCCGGATTAGATTTTGGCGGAAACGCTGATGCCTGAGCAGATGCGGCTGACTGATGAGAATAATTTTTTTAATTTAGCCTTGATATTATTTTTTCAATATTTTCTGCAATCGTTTCTTCATCCAGATCTGGGCTTATCTCTCAAAAATCTCAATGATCCGCTTCGCTATATGCAGTGAAATGACAATCGGATCAGAATGTGAATAAATTTTCTTTTTTAAGGCAAGCTCTTGCTATATCTATTTGTTCTCTTGTTGCTCGGCTATTTATCTCTATGCCGTCCATTCAGAGTCAAAGGAAATATTCTATCCTTTTACGGTATTCGTCTTGTTTGAAGCTGAAATTCGGGTGTGCTATAGAAGTCATTCAGTCGTTTTCTTTTACTATCCTGATTATATCAGATATATCCGGAGTATATTCTGGAACAGTAGCAGCTCATATGCATGAGAAATCTCATTCGTCCCTAAGGCACCTTTTAAGGAATTCTATCTTATCCATTTCGACTCAAGTGATATTTTTGACATGGCTGATGTTTTGCTTGAATTTGTAGACATAGCTGGCTAAGTGATAAATGTTCAGGTTAAAGACATTGATTCATTTATCTTCGAAGAAGCTGAAAAATGCATCTTCATTTATCAGGATTCAATTTTTCTGCAAAACTCTTATCTGCTTATATATTTTACTCCTTCTTCAATTCCTTGTATTTTCTAGGATATCAAGTATTTCTCATCTGAAATTTTTTGCATATGCTGTTATGTGAAAGTATCAATAATTCTTATCGAGAATTGAAATTTCCACTCACTCCGTGCTTGTTATGCCAATTGCTTTTGCTAATGATTCAAATTCGGAATTCACCAAATCATGGTCAGTCGCGACAAAAAATCATCCGATCTTAAGGATTCTTTTGATAATTTCTGCATTGCTCAATCTTCCGTCAGAAAGATTCGTATGGAAATGCATATCAATTCACAAATCACGACTATTCATTTTTGATTTCTGTTGTCAAAATAATTATAAGTTGATTTATAATAAATATAACTGTAAAGTCAATTACTTTAAAATGAATTCTTGACAAATACACATTAATATCTAAATTATATGAAATAATAATTTCAAAATTATGAGAAATACTCCAGAAAAACAATTTAGCACAAAATAAATTTCTCTTAATGTTCATCAAAAAAGTTTGCCTTTCATATTAGAATTCGTGTTATTAACATTGACTTTATAAGAATTTTAATTATAAATTAAGCATTAAAATAAATAGATTCACTCATCAAAAAAATAGGAGCATTAATATAATAAAATTTTTAAAAATATTATAAGTTCAACCCGATTATGTCTAATATATTCACATATTGAATCCACGAACAATTTTCTCCCCTAGCTGAACATAGTGAATCTTTAAGCGTTGTTGAGAATAATTGAAAGACTCTTGTTATCGATTGCCCCGACAGAAGCGTATGCTCACTTATAAACGACAATAAAATATCATCGGGATCACCGATGTCACATATCGATTATCTCCTCATAACTCATTTGGATAGCGATCATATTTCAGGATTGGCTAAAATTTTATGGTATAAGCAATTTTGAGAAGGTACTAAGCTTAATCTGATAGCTCATCCTAATATAAAAGAATATCTCTGGAGAACGCTTGAATGATGATTTAGCCAAGATAGGACCAAAAACACAGTATCAGCAAAATCGTTTGAAGATTATGTTAATTTTGTTCCTTTGAAATATGGTGAACTGATAATTCTTCCATGATTCTGACAAATAGAAGCATACTCCAAAACCACAAGGCATTCTCCGAATATGGATGTGCTGGCAATTAAGGTTTATGATGATGGATCTAATAATATTGCCAACTTTTCATGAGACACGGCATTTGATCCTGAGCTTATAGATTTCTTGTCCTCAGGAGATTGACCCATAATCCATGAAGCAGGAGCATATGTAGAAGAGTGAAGCCATTCACACACAAGCGTCAAAGAGCTTATAGAAAATGTTTCAAGGGATATCCAAGAGCGGATTTACCTCAATCACATACCAGCGCAGAGAGAGCAGCAGATAAGAGACGTCATCAAATCAAAAAACAGCCCAATTCGTCTAGCGGAGGATTTTTATGCAGATAATGTGAAAGAGTCTATCCTCAAAGTCAAAAACTCTGTCATGTTTAATGAAGTGCTCTATCCTGGTTCTTTTGATCCTTTCACAACTTGACATGTTTCTGTCATAAGAAAACAGCTTAAGACGTCTAAGGGAGATATGGTGACTGTCCTTGTAGCTATAAATCCAGACAAAAAGTGAACATTTACAACAGAAGAAAAAGTTTTTCTGATAGAAAAATCCCTTCCTGAGGATATCAGAAATAAAGTAAAGGTAGTAACTTATGCCTGAGTAGTTGCCGATTACCAATATCTGCACAATATATCAACTGTCATAAAATGATTGAGGGATTCTAAAGATCTCAGCTATGAGCTAGAGATTGCGGAAGCTTCAACTAGATTTTCAGGCGAAGTAAATACTATATTCTTGCCTCAGACTGACAATACGCTTAGCAATGTAAGTTCTTCTTATCTCAAAAAATTAGTTTTTTACTGATGAGATGTAAGAGGTTTTGCGGATCCCATGATAATAGAAGCGCTAAGGATGAAATTCACAAATAAATGGATTGTGTGAGTAACTTGATCAATCGGGTCCGGTAAAACCACATTCTGCAATAATTTAGTCGAAGAATCATCAAAAAATGAATTGAAGGTTCATTATATAAATATGGATCAATTAGGGCGTGAGATACATACACGAACTGATTTTCCTTTATTTGCTAGAATAAGAAAAAAAATTGCTGATAAATTCTGATATTGGGCGCTTAATGCAGATGGTACGACAAACCGCCAAAAACTCTGAGAATTCGTATTTTCCTCTAAGCAAAGATTAGATGGTCTTATGGATATCATGCTAGAGCCAATGCTGTTTCTCTTAAGGGGGAAGCTGGAAAAACTAGATAGTTGAGATTGAATCGTGCTAGTCGAATGAGCAATCTTGACAGAAAGGAAACTGACTTATCTTTTTGATGAGAATATGATCGATATATCAATCCCGCAAGACCTGCAATATCAGAGAGTGGGAAAGAGGGATAATCTGACAATTGAACAGATAGGAAGAAGGCTCAGCACTCAGCTCTCAAATGAAGACAGGGCAGACGTGATCAGCAGAAATCAATCGAATTCATATGATAGGCTTTATATGAAAATAGATGGAGATAATTACAATGCTATAGACGAGTACTCCAAATTATTAAGCGAATTCAAAAGAAGAAAACATATAATCAGATAATTATGAAAACAATATATATTCCTTGATTTTGAAATCAAGATGACTTTATAAGGAGAAAAGATTTTCCTGATGCCCAAATTTCTCAAAAGACTTTAAGGATAATCACTCCTGAACAAGTAGAGGCATTTCTGGATAAGAGGCCGAAGAGTGAAGTGAAAGCGCATATAATGAAGAATTATCCGAATACGGAAGATGGAGATTTTGAGTTTCTATACTGAGAGTTCACTAAATTCAAAAATGAAAAAATGATGGATGGGGCAGAGGATAGGCCGAAAGAAAAAAAATTTCTTAAATTCCAGTGACTTACGCCATCAATAAATTCTGCAATATTAAAGACAAAAAAAGATCTGGAAAAAGCCATGGCTGAAAGTTGCTATATTAGACTTGCCTGTCATAGCCAATGATGACTTGTGGCAATTGAGACAATAATAGATGATCCATCTATTCTATCAAATATTTCTGAAATTGAATTATATGCTCCTGTTGTGAATTATGACATAGCGAAAGGTTTCCATGCAGATAAAGAAGACTGATATCTACATAAAAAATGAGTACTTGTAAGAAAAAAATATATCAGATCGCTCAATAAGAAATGAAGTCATTTGCTGGAAACATTTATTTTGACGCTTAGAAAAGCTAAATGGAATTGACATTTGAAGATACATTATTCAAAAAATGATCCAGTTATTCCGGAAGAGTCTTTAAAAATCAACAAAATCAAATTGATGAGATATGAAATGGGAATAGTAACAAGTGAAGAGCCCGATCATTATTTTGGCTATAAAAAATTTTTTGAAAATGCACACTAATGATACAAATAAGATTTTAGACGAGCTTACATCCTTTCCTAATGAGGGTATTGTAAGAGTCTCCATATCAAATCTCATATCTGATATCAGATGAGAAGTTGTATCAATAATAAATAAGAGATCGCTAAATTTATGAAAAAGGAGATTGAGTTCAATCGGATGATCAGCGGAGCTTTATGATAAGGAGTTTTTTCTAAATCTCTGAGCTTTTGATTTTGAAAAAAATGATTCTAAATTTAAGATTCCAGTAGAAAATGTACAAAGTGTATTGGAGTTAATCAGACCAAAAATTCCTGATTTCATAGAATCCTGACCAGATAGGGAATTAAGGGAAGAACTTAGTGAAGAAATCCTCACCTGATTTCAAGAGACTCCGATATTGACTGATGATGAGGTTTCAAAATTAACAACTTTCTATACATGAACAATGTTTGATTCTGGTTATTGAATGTCTAAAACAAGACCGATATTGTCATTGTATATTTGGAGATATTTTTCATTGAATTGAAATAAGGAAATTTTAAAAAAGATTTTCAAAAGCAATATTATCCATAAGATAAGCTTAAAGGAATGTGAAGTGGGTAAAACAACCAAATGAATTTATATCTGATCGAATGTCATTGCGGCTTCGGATTTAATCTATGAATAAAATGAACAATAATCAAATAGGGGTATATGTATGAAGGCTTTGTCCTATACACATCTGACATGAATATCTGATCAATATAATGAAAGACGGATATTGAGATAATTTCCTGCAGGTATTATGAAGTTCAAATTCACAATTCAGCCTTAGGAACTTCTTTAATTACGGGGAGAGAAGGGGGTTTTATAAGATGAGGTTTCCAGATCAAAAAATAGTCTGATTGCCGGATTATGGCTCAGATTCTGAATGGCTGTTAGCTCTTGACGATATCCTTATAGCTTTCGGCTGATTTGAAGACCGAAGTGAATTGATGGACAAAGTCACTTTTATAGGCTGATGCGATGAGGATGTTGATTTCTTCTTCAGGGATTGAAGGAAAGTGGATATAATAAATAGATTTGACGGAACTACTCCAAAGATTTCCGCAACGGAAGTCAGAGACGCCTTGATTCATAATAGATCTCTAAATTGACTACTCCATCCGCAAATACATGACACGGTAAGAGACTTATTTCAAACAAAATGGGAAAAATTCAAAAAAATATAATAATTTAAATATATGATAATTAAAGATGACAATTCTTTTGAGGCTCTGGATAGGCTTTCTTCATGAATTTTAAGTGTGAATGAAAAAGAACCTTCAAAATTTTGAGAGAGGGTAAAGGAATATAGAAGAATTCTTGATTATGTTCTTAATACAAAGATAGGAAAATGAGACGAACCGGAAATGGTTTATGAAAAAATAAGGGATACTGTCGCAAAATTAAAATTAAAGCATAATCTTGAGTGAGATGCCTCACAGATAAAGACGCTAAAGGAACTTATAAGAAATAATTGATGAAGGTTCGTTTCTGTAAAGCAAAAAGCTTATTTTAAGGCTAATATACTTAAGGAATGACTTCCTTTTGATCCAGATAAAAATGCATTCTTAAGACCAATGGTTGATTACAAGATAGATAGTGATATCTGAGTAATATATGAGGCATACAGATTCTGAAATTGAAATAGGAATTTCGGATATGCATATTTTTTCATTGATGATAAATGAGTAAGGCTAGCAATTGAGCATAAGCTTGTCTACAAGAGAATTAATGTTCCCAGAAATCATGGTTTTTCAAAAGATAGACCATGACACACAAGGGCGCGAAGGAATGAGATGACTTATTGAGTAGAGAAATTTGATGAGAATATGTTTTCTGAGGAGAAGATAATATTTGAAAGAGAAGAATAATTTAAAGTTTTCTTTTTTTCCTGTGGAGCACAAGAAGAATCATGACTATAAATATTCCGCCAAGCAAATCCATAAGCAAATCTAAGCCAGTATCAAAACTATCTCACATTCTGAGAATTTTCTTATTTATAAGAAGATCTTCCAGATACTCCTCAATTTCATACAGCATTCAAAATAATGAAGCGATAGATATGATTATTATGGATGATAATGCTTTATCGTAATGCTCCTTGTATAGTTTGTCTTTTAGCGTTTCATAGATGACATATGCAATCAGGGCGCTTATTCAAAAATGAAGGAATTTATCGTAATTATGTACTTTTGAATACAAATGGAACATATCACCAGATACGTCTAAATATGTTGAAAGGGCGATTATCGGTAAGACAAGATTAAGATTGATGCCTTTTTTGTTTTTTATGACAATTTCAGTTATAATCCATATCAGCAAATCTGTAATAAGCAGTCAATGCCAAGAAAAATCAAGAGTGAAATGCAACACATTTACCCAATTGAGAAATTCAAAAGCAATAAGCAATCACATTAACAGCCTGAATCCAAAGAGAGTTTTCATTTCGCTATTTTTCATAGGGAATGGGTTATTTTTTATATTCTATCATGAAAATTATTTAGTCAATACAATTTTTTAAACATAATTTAAATATGAGTTTCTTGATTCCCTTTAATGATTAATCTTTGACAAACGTCATAATATTGTTATCCTACCTACCATACGGTAGGTAATTTTTAAATTAAGAACAATGAAAACAGAATTACTGCAGAAGATAGAAGAATTATTTTGGGAAAATGCTTTTGCTGAGCTATCTATGGATGATGTGGGGAAAAATCTTTGAATAAAGAAATCTTCTATTTACTACCATTTTCCGTCTAAGGACCAGATGTTTTATGAGACGCTGGAATATTCTTCTATAAAATATTTGAAATTCCTAGATGAAGCATTGATACTTGCTGACATGAAGGATATCGTTAAGTCACTTATAGATTTTCCTTTTAAGTCAAAAAATCTTTTTGCTGTTGTGCTTCAGAAAGGATATTGTAAAAATGAACATGTAAAGGATTTTATAATCAATGCAAATTTAGAGATTTCAAAAAAATTTACTGAATCTCTCTGAATAAGATTCAGTATGAATAAAGAAAGGATAATCCTTTTCCGAAGCATAATAGATGACTTATGAAAAAAGAATTGTACAATATGATGCGGGAATTCTGGCGATTTTGAATCAGTGGCAAATGAAATCGTGAAGCTTTTTTCTTGTAAACAATAAAAGGTTTTTTCTTTCTCAAGAATTTTTAAAATCCCACTTTGAAGTGGGATTTTAATTTTTTTTATACTAAATCATATTCTTCTTTCCATTCTTTTCACCATTTCCCATATTCAATCTTCAATTGCTTTTTTAGCTGACGATACAAGCTATTTAGTTCGGGAGCCTTAATGAAGGCTTTGTCGCAGTAAGTTGCAATGAGATCGGCATCATCAAAGTTTTCAAAAGTATGGAATAGCAAATGAGAGATTGATTCATATTTATCCAGGGCTTTCACGAATTCTGCTTCAGGAGTTTTTCAGGCCTCATATTCAGCCCAGAGACTATATATATCATCTCATATTTTTTTAGGAAGCATGGTTCTGATAGATTCCATTGCTTTAAATTCTTCTGCATGTTTATCTTCTGGAGTTACAACTCATGTATGTATAAGTATGTAATCATAATCTCATGTGATAGCCTCATTTATATCATGGAATAAGGAAATGTATATTGCTCTAGGGATATCAACATTCTGATTAAATCACTTTGCTGAGACAAATACCATAAAAGCTAGCCTAAAGCAATGTTCTGCAACCTTATCTTTCTTTTCAATAAGAGGACTCGATCCATATCTTTCTGTCTCTTTAAGCTTTTGGGCCAGATGAAAGAAATCATAGAACTTATCGAAATCCTTAAATTCTTCATATTCTCAGTCTACTTCATATGCTTCTTTCCATTCATAATTATGCTTAAGGTACAACTCTTTTAATTTATTGGCATAGCCAGCATAGAATCATCTTAATTCAGGACATTTTTGTAATGCATTTTTGCAGTATCAAGCTACTTTATCTGGTATGTCTATATATTTTTCTCAGTAATACAACACATGATCTATGGATTCTATTTTCTCTATTAATTTTGCAAAAGTGGATTCCTTGCTTGACCATTCCTCATATTCTGACCAGAGCTCATATATTTCCTGTCATATCTCAGACGGCAGCATGCTCCTTATCTCTTCAATTGCCTCCATCTCTTTCTTATGTTTGTCTTCCTTGCTGACAAGTCATAAATACACAAGCCTATAATCAGTATCTTCAGCTATCGCCTCAACAAGATCATGAACCAATACAAGCTTTATGACCTTAAAAAAATCCATCTTGAGTTCCAACTGCTTTCATACGACATATGCCATTACAATAGCTTTCCAGCTATGATCCGCAATTGATTCTTTAATCAACACCGCAGGCGTACTTCTCCATCTTTTGTTCTCTTTCATATTCTGCAGCAATTGCATGAAGTCAAACAGCTTCATCATATTTTGATCCATTTTCCAAATTGATTAATATTTCTTTTTATCGTTAACCACAATGAATATCATAAACATCTTCCCATACGGATCTTCGATTTCATAATATTCTTTTATGCTGAAGAATCTTTCTAGCATTTCAGTAAGTTCTGCTTTTGTCCAATGTCTCCTATATCTTTTATGCAATCATTTATAATCTTTTTTCTCATCCCATCATTCCTTAGGAATTTCTGATTTTGTAGTAGTGATATATGCCACTCAATCCTCATTTAAGATTGATTTCATCTTATCAAGTATTTTTATGACTTCTTCCTCAGGGAATAGATGAATAAATGCTTGTGCAAAAATTCAATCGAATTTTCAGAATTCTATATCTAGGAAATTTCAGCAAACATGCTCAACCGAAGGATTTCTTATCTGAGAATAATTGATCATTTCTTGAGAAATGTCAGTGCCTTGCACTATATATCAATTTTCTCTTAGAATATTGATATCAACGCCAACGGAACAACCTATATCGAGAATTTTTTTTCATTTCTCAATATGCTTTGTAAAAACCTTTTCAATTATCATTTTGTTATATTCATTTCTGACCTCTGATTTTTGCTCATATTCTGAGGCTAGGATGTCATAAGTTTCACGGTTCTTATTTATATGTGTCATGATTAGAATTTTAATGATGTAAAAGAGTGCAGGTCAAGCCCATACCTATCGAAAACTTTTACCGTAGAAAGATTTCAGACATCTTTTCATTCAAGTCAAAGAAGCTTCAATCATTCATATACGTTATTTTCGCTGCCTGACTCAACTTCTAGATATGGTGGAATCTTCGGCCAAGAATCTATCGAAAACTCAATATCATCTAGAGTATAGATAAGCCTTGAGTTCTCTTGATAATACTTTTCTTTAAAATCAAGCTTATTCAATATTTGAGCTGTTTTTTCAAAATCTTCAACTTTAACCTCGATTTCTTCAGTTTCATCTATTTTCTGACCCGTCTTCTGTTTGTAGGTGAGAGTTATATTATTTCAGTCGTCCCTTAATCTGATCCATTCATTTGTATCCGGATTCATAACAAAAACCCATCTTTTCATGAGTTTTTCGCTATCTTCCTTGGCTCAAATTTTTATAAGCTTATCCTTTACATCTTCAACATCAATATCAAGAACCTTTACTTCGTACTCTATCGCCATAATCATTTAATGAAAAAAATAAATTATCGAATCATTTCTTTAAAAGCCTCTATTGAATCAATGACATATTCAGGAACTAGTTCTGGAAGATCATTTATTCCAAACCATCTTATTTCATCGCATTTATGAGGTTCAAGGTTAACTATTTCTCAGGAGATTATTTTTGCAATGAATGAAAAGCTTACCCAGTGCTGCTTCTCTACGAAATGATCCATGTATCCAAGTGATTTAACTATCTTTATATCTACTCAAATTTCTTCCTTGACTTCTCTTTTCAAAGCATTTTCAACTGTCTCTCAGAATTCTACCGTTCAACCGGTCCTAGACCAATATCAGACATCATTTTTACAATTCTTGCTTCGTTTCAAAAGAAGAACCTCATTATCATCATTGACAATCAGGCATCACACTCAAACTCAAATATAATCGGTTCAGGCTTTCATATCTTTAAATTAATTTATGATCTAAATTCTATCAAAAATTTCTTTGAAATACAATCAAAGCTTCAGCCTCTCTTTGAATTCATCTATTGCCGCTCTCGCAGGTTCTGTCAGAAGTTCTGGAATGGAATCAAGGTCAAACCATTTTAGCTCATCGCATTTATGGGGTTCCAGATTCTTAATCTCTCATCAGACTATCTTTGCAAGATAAGTAGGGGATACCCAATGTTGCTTATCATCCTTGATTATGTGATCAGTCAAAGAAAGCAGTTTGATTATCTTGATGTCGACATCCAGCTCTTCTTTTGTTTCTCTTTTTGTGGCCTCTTCAAATGATTCTCAATATTCGACTGTTCATCCTGACAATCCCCAATATCATCTTTGATTTTTGGATTGTTGGCTTCTTTTCATAAGCAGAATCTGATTATCGGCATTCACTATCATACATCCGGTTCCTACTCATATGCAGTCTGTTCAAAGTATCATTTTTTTTAGGTTATATTTAATCCAAGTATTTCTTAAAAAGATCATTGAAAATTTTTGGGTTTCATTGACCTTTGCTTTCTTTCATAGCTTGTCATACGAAGTATCAGAAAAGATTCACTTTTCAAGCTTTATAATCAGCTAATTGGGCTGGATTATTTTCAATGACTTTTTTAACCACTTCTTCTAGTGCTCATAGATCATTTTTCTGTCTTAATCATAGTCTGTCTGCTATTTCTCAAGTGTTTCCTCAATTTCTGAATAATTCCTCAATTACAGCCTTCGCATTTGTAGATGATAATTCTTCTTTATTGATAAGGTTTATGACTTCAGCAAGTTCATCGGCCTTGAATTTCAAATCATTAAATCAGATATCTTCAGGAGATTCTTTAAAATGAGCAAGCAGAACAGTTGTAATATATGAGCAGGATTTTTTAGGATCATTAGTCAATTTTACAAGGTTTTCAAAATAGTCTGAGATCGGCTTCTCATTTGATAAAATCCTAGCATCATCTTCCTGAAGCTTATACTCTTCAAGATATCTGATTCTCCTATCCATTGGCAGTTCGCTTATCTGTCTTTCTTCAATGTATGCTTTTGTAAGAACAAGCGGCGGAAGATCAGGCTCTGGAAAATATCTGTAATCCATCGCATCTTCTTTGCTCCTAAGTGATTGGGAAGTTCATTTTTCATCATTCCATCATCTTGTTTCCTGATCTATTTTTTCTCATTTTTCATACATCTTAACTTGACGCTTGAATTCAGTGTCTATTGCTCTTCAGATCGATGCGAATGAATTCATATTTTTGATTTCGACTCTATTATTTAGAATATTCTCTCATTTCAGCCTTATTGAAATATTCACATCACATCTCAGTTGTCATTTATCCATATCAGCATCCGATGCTCAAGAGAATCTTATGATTTTCTGCAGCTCTTCCAGATAGGCAAGCACGTCTTCTTTTGACCTGAAATCCGGCTCAGTTACTATCTCCATTAGGGGGCTTCACACGCGATTGAAATCACAAAGTGTTTTTGTTCAGGCATGCACCAGCTTTCAGGCATCACTTTCTATGTGCATCCTGTTAATTCTGAATGTTTTGAGTTCAGAGCCTACAAAAGCCTTTACTTCTCAATGTTCGACTATCGGGTGATATAACTGAGTTATTTGGTAACCTGTAGGGGAATCGGGATAAAAATATGATTTCCTGTCGAATTGTGATTTTTCATTTACTGTACACCTCATTGCGTGCCCAGCTTTAACTGCCAAATTCACAACTTCTTTATTCAGAACCGGCAACATTCAGGGAAATCACATGCAAATAGGACAAACATTTTCATTTGGCTCTTCAGCTAATGCTACTGCATTTTTACAGCTGCAGAACATTTTGGTTGCTGATTTGACCCTTACGTGTGTTTCCAGTCACATCACTATTTCATATTTTTCGTTCATGTTTTTGTTGTTATTGGCTATATTTACTGTTATTCTGGACTTGATTCATAATCTAAAAAATGAGATAACTCCATTTAATAGGTTTTTGGTGTCCATTGAATGACAAATCGTTTGGAAAAAACTGGATAATTTTATAATTTTTATTTTAAAATGCAAATCAAATAGGCATAAATCAAGTCACTTTTGACAACTTTAGGATTTTATGATATACTCAAGGCAGTAATTTTTTTTTAAAAAATAAATGTCTATATCGCAACTTGAAGATATCATTCTTCAAACAGTAAGCAATCAGAGCCAGACATGATCAAAAAAAGCCTGAGGTATAACGGAGGAATCTACAGGGCTAAAAGGCCATGAATGATCACAAACGAACCTATGGTGATGACAGGAGTCTCTAGGGAAACTTAAATGAGTTGTGTCATTGGCAGATGAGCTTAAGACTTCAACTGGGCAGATGGTCGCAGATGTTATAGTCAGGGCAAAATCTTGATCTCCAGAGGATATTTGAAATTTGATCAGAGACAATACGATGGATTTCCCTAATCATAAATGAGAAATAGTAGTTTTTGCAGATATCTCAGATTGCGGACAACTCCAAGAGCTGCAGAATGAAGATCCTGAAACTATTTTGGGTTCAATGAAAAAAGTTAAAGTTGTTGCAGATCCCCAAAGCTGAGAATTGATGCTTATGATCGATACCTGAAATGAAGATGCAAAGAAATTCAGCGCATATAAGAATCCGGCATATTCAATAAGCATTGTTTATTATGATGTATGATTCACAACCACGACTATCGCAGTGAAACATTGAAACCTGACAAACGAAGTAACATTAAATTTCAATATCGAGATAACTGATTTCACTGAGGGCTCAAATGTGATCAAAAGATTATCTTGCTGATGAAGGGAAAACTGACAGATGTTGAATATCTATAGGAATAGGCTACGATGAGTTAATAGAAATTATGCCCATTATCTAGAAAGATTAAACACTTCAGTTACAAAAGAAGAGGTTTTCAATACATTCATAGAAATGCTGGAGTATGGTTTTTTCAATAAGGATTTTGATAAAATGTTTTGAATTGAAGAAAAATAATCGATAAACAGATTATTTTTGATACTTTTGCTTGATTTTTAGCATTTTTATATATAATAAGCGAGACTTTTTTCGGAAAATGAAAGAAAGTCTCCTTTTTGTTTTATTTACAAATGTATATTCCTGGCCCGTAAGCGGGACGATTTATACATGTAGCTCAAGAAGGTCAAGGATTATTTTTTTACAAACATATTTTTATGTCTGATTCTACATTAATTAAGGAAATGCTGGACAATGCAGTCCACATCTGATACAAGAGACAATATTGGTCTCCAAAAATGAGAGATTACATACATGGTATCCAAAACGGAATCCACGTTTTTGATCTTTATAAGACTTGTGCTAAGCTAGAAGAAGTAAGAGCTATTCTTGCAAATCTTGCTGAAAACGGAAAAGAAGTGTTAATCGTTGGTACAAAAGTTCAGGCTAGAGACCTTGTTAAGGAATTGGCAATCTCAACTAATCACCATTTCGTTATCGATAAATGGGTTCCAGGACTACTTACAAACTTCTCGACACTTAAAAGAAGAATCTTCACATACAATAAATTAGAAAAAGATGCTGAAACCGGAGTTCTTGATATGCTTACTAAAAAAGAGAAAGCTATGAAGATGAAGGAGTTAGAAAAGCTTAAAAAAGCTTACGAAGGACTTAAAGAACTTAAAAAGACTCCAGATGCAGTATTTGTTATCGATGGACATTACGAAGGACTTGCTCTAACTGAGGCTAGAATCCTTAAAATCCCATCATTTGCACTTCTTGGTTCTACTGGAGATATTGATTCTTGTACAAATTTCATTCCTTGTAATGTAAATTCAATCAAGGCAATCAAATTCATGCTTGATCAATTAAAGCCTACACTTACTCGCAAAAAAATAGAAAAACCTTTTGCTGCTCCTGAAGCTGCTAGGCCTCCTAGAAATCCAAATCCAATCAAAAGAGATAGAGTTCCAACTGCATAATACTTTAACTCTCATATCATATGAATGAAGATAATAACAATCTATTTGTAGATGAGGAGGAACTTACCGGTAAGCCTACAAAAGAGGATAGAGTGCTTTGAGCGATATGCTACGCACATTTTCTATTCTTAGTCCCTTTCCTTCTGCAAAAAGATTCAGAATTCCTCAAGTTTCACATGAAACAATGATGAGTCTTATATGTATTATTTGTCCTTGTCAATTTCATTTCTGCAGTTTTTTTCCCTATAAATATATCTTTGAGGCTTGTTTGAATCCTTTTTCTAGCATATACTTGAATTGGAATATTAAACTGATATAAAGCATATCTTGGTCAAAAGAATGAAATCTGATTCTTAAAGGAATTAGTTGCAAAAGTAGGGGAGAAGATGAATGAGAAACAATAAATTTAAAAAATCAAAATATACACGTTGTAGAGACAAGGTATTGCCTTGTCTCTACAATAACAAAATCTTTAATCATTAATCCATAATTATCATGGTAACTGCACAATTAATCAAAGAATTAAGAGAAAGAACATGAGTGGGTATGTCTGACTGTAAGAGCGCACTAGTTGAAACAGACGGAGATATGGACGCTGCTATTGAACTTCTTAGAAAAAAGGGTTTCGCAAAAGCTGCCAAAAGAGCAGATAACGAAACTAAAGAAGGTAAAATCAAAATCGAGAATGATGGTAAGACTGCTTATGTTGTTTCTGTTTCTTGTGAGACTGACTTCGTTTCTAGAAATGAGACTTACGATGAAATGCTTAATAAATTCGTAGAAATCAGAAAAGCTTCTGCTACTGATGAGGAGGCTATAGCCAAATCTGAAGATCTTAAATCTACAGAATACCAACTTAAAATCGGTGAAAACATGAAAATTCAAGCGCTTTCAAAAATTGAAGGAGAAGTAATTGAATCTTACGTTCATTCAAATAGCAAAGTGGCTGCAATTATCGTTGCAAAAGCTGGAACTGATCCAGAAAAACTTAAGATGGTCGCTATGCATATAACTGCAACTGATCCAGAAGTGCTTTCACCAAGCGATATTTCTGACGAGGCTGTAGCTAAAGAAAAAGAAATCCAACTTGAGCTTATGAGTCAAGATCCAAAAAATGCAGGTAAACCTGCTGAAATCATGCTTAAGATCATTGAGGGTAAAATGACAAAATTCAGAGAAGAGAATGCACTTCTTACTCAACAATTCGTTGTTAATCCTGACCAAAAAGTCCAAGATTTTATCGGAGCTGATTCGATAGTTTCTTTCAAGAGATACGCTATATAATTTTAATCAGATGAAATACGAACTTCCACCAAAAATCAAGATATATGAAGCATTAGGTTCGCTTTGAGACAATCGTATTGAATTAGTCTCAGATAAAGAATCTAAATGTTATTCTTCAAGCAGGTGAAAGTTCTATACGATAAATTTCGACTGAGAGAACAAGATATACGCGAACGACAATTGAACTTACTGGAAAAATTACCTCTGATATCCTTCGATCGCCCATCTCCTCATGATCTGAAAATTGGATTATGATAAAAAATATGAAGAAGCATTGAAAGACATCAAATGGAAGGATATCAACCAGGACTTCAAAAATGATTTCGACAAGACTGCAGAATACATCCATTGACTATTAATCGAAAGATGATATGATCTAGAAGAATTTCTCCAAGAAGTCGATAGGGTATTCGCCCAGATCGTCTCCCTAGACCTGGAACTACTCCTCCCAAAGGTAAAACCACCTGAAGGTTACTAACATAAAAACAATAGGATTGAGGCCTAGTTTCTAATTTCTCACCCCTCAATCTTCATAAAGCCCCATAGTTCATCGGTTAGAATTCAGGATTCCAAATCCTGCGAGCTGTGTTCGATTCACAGTGGGGCTGCCAAATAGATTTACAAGAAAATTCATCGAAAGATGGATTTTTTTGATGGCTTGTTAATGCGAAGATAGGGTACATATTAGGTGTGTGGGATGAAATTTCTTCGTAAGTCGGTTTTTCTTGAAAAATGAACCTAAATATGAGCTCTATCATCACTGGATTTTCTTTGTCAAAAGCCATTTTGTCAGTGTGTGAGATGCAATTTTGTACGAACTTAATAAATTCTGATTTATTAATTTCAAGTGCATTTGAAGTGTTTAATAGCCCTGATCTTTCATTTATTATATCTTCATCAATTTTCTGTAGTTGCTTCTCAATTATTTCGATAGTCTTAGGGAGATGCAGATATTTGGTTATATTTTCTTCAACTAGTGCCTTCTGAGCTTCAAGCTCTTTAATTTTGTTCACTGTTTCTGAGGTAATATTAGTATTTGATTTTGCTTTACTATCAAAATATATTCATGATATATGATCTAGAGCTTTCAATAGTCAATTATTTGGTTTTACTTCTTTTAGGAATGACTTTATCACCTTATCTGCTTCGTCTCTCCTGACTGAATAATTCTTATGCTTATCTGGTCCTTGAACATTTTTCTTTCATTTACACTGATAATAATGATGATATGTTCAATTTTTTGATGTTGATTTATTTGGAGTCAAGTAACCTCAACACACAGGGCAACCTAACACTCTTGCAAATGAGTATTCTGGCCTGTAAGTCTTCCTTTCTTCTTTAATAGGCTCAAAGCTCTCTTTTCATTTTTTTGAGTATATGATTTCTATCACTCATTCTGAATCCTCTATAATTTGTATCTTTCACCTATTAGCCTTATTCCAAGTGGATATATCTACAAGACTTTGGTATCAGTCAAAATATAGCATTTTAACCGGCTTATGACCGGTCCATTTTTCTTTCTTTATGCCTGCATACACTGGATTTACCACGAGCCTCTGTAAATACTTTATCGTCAAAGGTACCGGTCATTTATTTTTAAAGGGTCTTGTTTTAAATCCCATCATATTTATTTCATTTACTATCTCATAATCCGGAATTCATATTTGTCTAAGTTCATATATTTTTTTGAGCCATACAGATTCGATTTCATGATTAACCTCTATAACCTTAGCTTTACCTTCATTGTTCTTTATCTTGATATTTTTTAATCAAAAATGTGCTTGTCTTTGATGATATCCATCTTTGGTGTTTCTTATTTCCTGAGATATGGTTCTTTGAAGCATTTTATTTTTCTCATTCTTTGCCATCATTACCATTAATTCTTCAGCATATTCACTCGGATTTTCAAACATAAAATCATACCCATCCGTATTTACTCAATCTATTTCAATAACTTTGAATGCATCTCAAATTACTCAATTTATGTCATATAACTTTACTCAGACATTTTTAAACATGTCTTTAATTCAATAATGTACATCATGTCATCATCTCGAGTTTCTATCAATATTATATATATAACATTTTGAAATTTTTACTTTAGATGCCTTAATGAATTCAAGTGCCTTTTTTATTCAAGGTCTATCTTTTTTGGATCATGTAAATACATCAGAAATAGTCTGTAATAATATTTCTCACTTATTATTAACAACCCTCTCAATAGCTTTTTCCTGAACATCGAGGCTATCTCAGAAGCGTCCTTGTTTTTCAGATGATACCCTCGTTAGTCAGATTGCATATATTAGCTCCATAGATGTGTTATTATATTATAATATTTTTTTGATTTTTTATTTTGTACATTGCTATCTATATATAATACAAATAAATCATCATTTATCCTATCATTTTTTAATATATGAATCATAGCATACTGATATGAAACTTATTAGCTGACCAAATACAATATCCATTTGATCTTCTTGTATTCAATCTTCTTTAAGTAGCTTTTTGATATGCTCAATTTGATTTTTAGTTAACATTGCTTCTTATGGTAAGTTTTATCAACCTTGTTGAGTTGTTACCTTTGGATATAAGAAGTTAGAAAAAATAAATCTCACACACGGGAAATTGCTTTAACAAATTAAATATAATCCCTCATATGTATAGAAGGATTTTATAGTTTGTTTTATTCATCATATCTGAATAGTAATGTTTGTTTCTTTCATGAATTGCATATTTTTTGTTTATCAATATAATCGGAGTGCTTACAATACATTTATTTTTTCAATCTTCTTATAACAAGACGGATTTTTGTTGATTATAAGATTGGGGAGTCATGCGAACTCTCCAATCAACTTGGAAAAGTAATATGTATTGTAAGCTAATATATATGCATGGCTCTCCTAATTATTAGCTCTAAACTTATGGATTATAAGAAGCCGGAATATATATTTTTCCGGTTTTTTTATTCTATAAAAAGAAGCTTATGAAATGCTACAATCATAACGAAAGCGATGCAGTCGGACAATGCGGAATATGCTGAATATGAATTTGCAGGGATTGCATATCGAATATGACATTTGATAATAAGATCCTATGCAAAAGATGTTCGTGAAATGCATATACTGAAGTCAAGATAGATGAGAATCTTCTCAAAAAAGATATTCTGCTTGTGTGCAGTTGGTGGATATTATGACTATTCCTGGTCATATCATTGTGATGATGACTTATGGAGTTCAGCGGGAAATCTTACATTGGATTATTGGGAATGTCTATAGACAGGTGATTTTGAATCTCATTCATTGCAATGACATATTACTTGCTATACAGAATATGGAAATATATACCGTCTATATCAGGCATCTTGCCTGGCTTCTTCACATCAAATATGATAGTTTTGATTATTCTTTATATGCTTATGTTTTCAATTGTTTTAAGTTGGTGGTTTCTTTATGTTCTATTTATTTTTCCAATAACTCATATCAGATATCTTAACTGATCATTTTGAAGTCAGAATAACGGAAAATATATGCTCAAGGTGAGTGGTATATATTTCCTGTTTGCTGTTACTTTCATCGTACTTATGTATTATGGATTGTTCTAAATATGTTGATGATACGAAAATACTAAAATTATAGTAGATTTTGATTTTAAAGAACCATTGTTATATACAATGGTTCTTTACTTATATACATATAATTCTGATTAAAATCATGTTAACTCTTATATCATATAGGCAGATATCACATTTTTTAGATTCTTTGTATAAACGGGAATTTATTTTTATTATTTAATCAGTTGAATTTATTTCTAAATAATATTAACAATATAGCGTATGATCAGGAAAATTATATTAGTTATTTTAATATCAGTAGTAACCAATTCTGTATGAACGCATGCAGAGGGTACTTTTGGTGACTGATTTAATCTACATATGACTGAAAAACAGATAACAGAGGCAATAAATACACCAACACTTAAGAGACTTGAGGAACTAAAAATAGAGGCTGATTTATTAAATAAAGAGAGAACAAAAATAATTCTATCTGTTATGTTTTGAGTATTATTGCTTTTTTGCTTTGTATATATGATATCTAGATTTTTAAGAAAAAATGAAAGAAGTATTGATCAAAGAGTGGATAATCTCAATGAATTAGCAACAAAATATAATTGGTTTTCCCCAAGAGGCTCTATACCTTGAATATCCGATTATATAAAAGTGTCTTATGTTTATTGCTACTGAACAGAAAATGAGATTAGGCAATTATTTTCTGACTTTGAATATGATTTGCTTTTTGAGGCATATGACTATGTAAAAAATGATTGGTATGCATTTAAGAAAAAAAGAAATAAATTTGTAAGATTCCTTCTAATACGAAAATTGTTCAGATTGATGTAATTTTCCTTATGTATATATAGTCTTTTTTGATACATTAGCCTCTTTAAATAGGTACGATAATTTTTTATAAAAATACCATAAATAATCCTTATGTAAATATAAGCAATTTCAATATTATGAATTGATTAAATGATATAATATTAATGAAAGAATATTTTGAGAATATTGAAGAATTTAGATACATTTTGAAAAACCCATATGTTCTCGAAGTGTATTTAAAATTTCACAAATATTGAGATCCAACCTATTACATTGCTGATATGACATGAGAATTTTCTTGATTTGCGTCAAGTCATTTCATGGAAATGGTAAAACAAAGTGAGGTGCTATGATATTTTATCAAAGAATATTTTTTAAATAAGGACCTTTACACTGAATCAGAAATTGAGAGTAATAAAGCGATGTTCATGACATTCCTTATCAAAATAAACAATCTTCTAAGAAGATGTTATGATTCTTGAGATATGAAGAATTTAAGCGAGAATCTCGGGAATATATTTAAAGAATCTGATAAGTTCTTTGATTTTACTGTCCCTGCCGATGCTATATATGACTTGAAAGATGTAAATTGATCTTTGCTCTGATTTTCACGAAAAGAACCGATTAGGCAGATTGACTTATTTCCCCATATTTTTATTTATATTGTTTATTTTGTCTTCAAAAGATCTATGAAGACAAAATATTGAATACTTATGATTATATGTGATTATATGAAGGATAATGAATGACAATTTATGAACTATAAATTGATATGAGAAATGATAGAGGAGTATGTAGAATTAAGTTCAGAATAGAGTATGTTATCCAATCTTAATTTCCTTAGTTTCTAGGTGAGCTTTTGAATGAATATCTTTTTTCCTTTTCTCTTTTTTCTGTTTTATAGAATCCCTTTCTTTGATTTTATTGTAGCATTCCCTTGCTAAATCCTTTGATATGTATCCTCATTCATAATAGTCTTTGATTTCCTGTTCAGTTACATAATCTCATAAGGCTTCAAACCTAGTTTCTCAAATTTGAATTAGTAAGAGTTTTTGCAAAGATGGAAGAAATTTATCAAAAGTATTTTTATCTATTTGCTTCTGCTTCAAGAATGTGTAAACATCCTTGATTCTAACAGTTCAAGTTTCTATATATGCTTTAAGCTGAGATTCTGTAGGGGAATGGAAATTTCACTCAGTATCTACATCTTTAATCGTTTCTAAGCCTAATTTATCTTCCTGAAAACTGATATCCTGCCAAGCCTTAAAATACTTTAAGCTGAATTTATCAAGAGGATTTGCTCATTTGATGGGGTTTCAGGTTTTGATGTCTATGTCTTTAATCGAATACATCTGGAATATTCATTTAGAATCCTCTACCTCCCTATATCAGGCAAGATACGAGGCTTTCTTGAAATAATGAGCTTCTCTAGTGGTTTTCAAATTAAATTGCACTTCGATTTTTCAATTTATGACTCTATCGTACACTTTTATGTTTCACTCTCTATAGCTTGCAACTATTCAGTTTCAGATATGTTTTACTTTCGTATCTGGATATTTATTCAATATCCCTCTTTTTTTCAGATCATCATACACCATCTTTTCAGATAGTTCAGTTTGACTTATAATTTCTTGAGTTTTAACCATGTGTTTAATTTATTTATATTTATCTTCAGTTTTATCCTTTTTGAGCCCTGGAGTTCAAGATATTTCATTAATTGCCTTAGGATTCATCCTGTCCTTAAACATTCAAATCATTTTTTCAATCCTGGCTGATTCTCAATATTTTGAATCTAATGGCTTATTCTTAATTTTAAGCTCAAGAGCATCTTTAAAGTCTTTCTTCATGTTCAAATCCAATTCTCAAAGAATTGATTCTAGATTGTCGATCTTAACCCTCTTCTTAACAGATTTACCATTCTTATCCGTAAGATTCACAAGAATATCTGATTCATTCTTAGTTCGAGCTATTTTGATTCTTTCTCTCAGATGTTTGATTTCAGCACTTACGGTATCTTCTGCCGAGGCATTAACTAATTCCTTACTGCCTTTATTATACATCATTTCAAGCATTTCCGCAAATCTTGGCGATATATTAAGGGGCTTTTTCGGCGATGAGGCTTTTTCCGAGTAATCAAGGCCCTTCATGAAGTCGTCCAGCCTTATCTCTCAGACCGCCAGATTCTTCGGTCAAGTCTTTCATCCTAGATTTCAATTTCATTCTTCCTTGATCTCATTTTTCGGCCTTTTCTGTTTATTTCAGTCAGCAATGACCGGTTTTTTTCATTTTTCCTCATTGGCTGTCACTGGTTTTGCTTTTGATTTGAAATTATCCACCAAATCATTCATTTCTTGAATTCTAAACTCATTCAGATTGTTGCAAATATGATTTATTCAGACAAGCCTCTTGTCATTCGGCTCGACTTCTTGTCATTTGAATTTCACTTTTGTAACTCATCTTGTTCATGATTCTCATGATTGGAATTCAAAGCTGAATCATTTGCCTTCAAGATATCTTAGTTCATTGACAAATTTCCTTTCCATTGAAAGATATTGTCTATTCCTGCGATTCATATTTTTGCTTGGCATATTGTAGGTATGTTCAATGTTTTCTCATATCATCATTCCTCATCTTACCATTGAGATGAGAGTCATGTTATACACGATGTTCTCAAATACTTTTCTAGGTTCAGCCAATTCACTCATTTTCTCGGCAAAAGCGATCTTGAAGTCATCGGGATTCCCTCAGGATTTCACAAATGATTGAAGTCATGCTTCTGTTGATCAAGAAAGCATTTGGAATCAAGTGAAGAAATGTCATTCTGCAGTAACTTTCAATCAAGTGATTAATGCTGATTTTGCAGTTCATTCTAGGATTCAGCCTATATGCTCCTGTTTCATTGCTGCCTTGAGATTGGTGTGTATTTCTTTCTCAATATCTCTCAATGACATATTTTTTCCTGGTATGGTAACTTTCTCAAGGAGCCTTCAACTAAGTCAGAACATCTTGAACAGTACAATGTTTCATCCAACTTCTAGAGTTTTCCCTAGCACAAACTTGTTAAGATCTCAATTATATCATATTCAATGTTTCATTCATTCTGTGAAGCTTTTTCAATCACTCTTGTACAATACTCAATATCATACAGATCTTACGGTATCATGTATTGCAGTATATGTTAATCATGCTTCTATTGCTCAGGTTCACCTGGTTCATACTATGATAGCTCAGGTTCATATGGCTCAAGCTATTACTGATATTGCGTTGACCGCAAATTCTCATTTGTTGTTTTTTATCTGTTGAATCATCATATCTATATCCCTGAATCTCTCATCTATGAATCAGTCTACCATAAATTTATCGATATTGGTGTCGATAAAGCCTTTCAATTGTTCTTTATCTATTTGCTGATTGCCTTTTTGCTTGATTTTGGTTATTTCCTTATTCAGTGGTCTCAGATTTATGTCAATGACCGATAATCATATTGAAAAGGGGATAGTGTCATTCTGTCATATCCTTTGGTCTGTTGGATTAAGATCAACAAGAGCCTTTAGATAGGTTTTTGCTATATCCTTATATACTATTCAAATATCGCTTTTTAATTTTTCTCAAAGCCTGTCGATATCTCTTGATCTGTTTCTTGGAGCAAATCTGTCCTTTGTGTTTGAATACCTGTCTTCGATATTTTTTCTTTCTGATTCAAAAGAATTTGTAATTGATTGGAGTTTAAGGTAGTTTTTATTTATGGTATCTGAATAGTTCAAGATTTTCACAGATTCATCCTTCTTGTTCAATGATTCGATTCATAATCATAATTGCAGTCATAATCAGATCTGGGAGTATATTTTCATAGAATTGGATACTGCAATCCTACCTTCGGCTGTATTAAGGTATAAACTAAGATTGTCGATATTTTTGAATTTATCGGTTCACTCCATTGCAAACCTGTCTTTCTTAAGGACATAATTCATGTATGCCATCTCGTCTATCACTGTTGATTCTTCTCATCATATGATTATCTCTTTCAATATTCATCATTTCACAAGAGTGAATCTGAGATCATCCATCTTCTTTGTACTGCTAAGTGATTTTATCTCCGTAACTGTATTGTTATCTTGAGTTCCTTTTGATAGTGTATTTGTAATTACTTGTTCAAGTAGTCTTGTTTTCGGACCGTATATTCCATCTATTGGTCATACCTCAGACTGACTCATATTCAGATATTTCAACGCATATGACTGTATGAGTTTGATTGTCTGTGGGGATCGATCATGTTGAATTAATTTCATCTTTATAATATCTTCCAGGGGCTGTCTAGCAAGTTGTTTCAATTTCTCACTTTCATCTATTGCAACGTTTAATTTTTCGAATCATTTCGGATCTTGTTTCAGTTTATCAATCTTTGACTTCAACAAAGAGGTCTGAACCAAATCGGGAACCGCTTCTGTTTTATATAATGTCGAATCTAATACTCAAGACATATTGTTTTGTTTTTATTTTTTTGATTATGTATTTTACGGATAAATATTGCTTGAAGCGAATAATGATTCCATTTCATTCTTCCTTTCTTTGAATTCTAAAGTTTTCATCTTAAATAAATGCTGTTTCATTGATTTTATCTTATCCAATTGCGATTTCTCAGAAGTCGAATCACATATCGCCTCAATTTCATGAATGATTCCATCTATCATTTCATCAGTCAAAGATCATTCTTCAAGCAAAACTGAAAAAATAACCTTAGTTGCAGATTCATTATTAAGGCTATCTATTATGTTTTTTAAATATTCTCTGTTGGACATCATCAAAAATACTATATACAGGGGAATTATATCATATTTTTTTGGATATAGCAAATGGTCAATTTTGTTACTTTTTTATTCTACTTTCTATCAATTTTATCAGATCTTCTTCGGAGTCAACTCACCTTAATTTACCCTTAATAGCTCAAAGTTTATATTCTGGCTTTCAATCATTCATCTCTGACCAATTCGTATCTGATAATAACTCTTTGAGTTTATTTTTGAATCATTTTAAAATCATACCTTCATTTTCCTCTGAAGTTTCTACGAACACGGTATATTCTGCCTTAATGTCATTTGATAGGGCAGGGGTTGAAAAAATGAATCCTGAATATCATATTTGAGCCAGTTCTTCACTTAGTAGCTTTTCAATTTCCTTAAACTTTAATTTTTTTATCCTAGCCAAATCCTCTTTTAGCTTATCTTTCTTATCGTGTTTCTCCATTACCTCCTTAAAATTATCTACAAATTGCTTGATATTATCCATTTCTTCCTTGTATTTGAGGGCTTCTTCATATGAAATGCAAAATATAGCCCTATCCTTTTCAAAATCAGGATCTTCTTCTTTTTTAAATTTAAGATCTATGACTTCCTTATCGCCCCATGAGCACTTAGGACATTTTTTAGTTATAATTATAGAGTCTGTCTCTTTTTTGTTTTTACATATAAGCTCAACTCAGCATTTCTTACATAAATCCTTTTTGATTATATATTCTTCTCAATCATTGTAAATTGCTTTCCTTTTTTTACATGTAGGGCAATTAAATACAAATAGCACTCTATTCTGTTTTCAATCCTCCTCTCAAATGTATTCTTTGAAATCGAACTCCATCATTTCATAACATTCTAAACATCTTGTTTTTGGTGGAATAAGTGATTCGATGTATTCATCCCTCTTTCTATCCTTGTCCATCCATTCTTTGATAATTTCTTCCTTTTTCAAGGCTCTATCTGACATTTTGCTTTTAAGGTATATATTGTTTATATAATTTGCAGCCATTTGTTGTCCTTGGTTCCATTTTTCGCCATTTTTTGGTTTCATTGTATAAAATCTACACACTGAAACCGTTACTTTATCATACAGTTCATTGTAGTATGATCAATCTTTTAGATAGTTCATTTATATAAAGTTAATTAATAATTATTGCAATTTTATTATATACTATTGATTATTATTTTGGTCATATGTGTTTTGCTTTTTGATTATATTTTCATATACTTAAACGAAATATAACTTTTTAGAGCCCTTTGCAAGAGCTCTAATATTTATTAACCAATTGCTTTTAAATGGAAGGAAATAATAATTGAAAGTATTTAATAAAAGAGGAGACTGTAAGCGGACTTACAACACTCCTTCTTGATATAAAGAATAATCACAATCAAGATGAACTAATTGAAAAAATAAAGGATCTAGAAACTCAAATATCAAAATTACAGAAGACAAAAAAATATTGATTAGTATGGGAAATGGAAAAAGAACCTGAACAAATAGTATTAGATTGCCAAAGGAAATTACCAATCTTGAAAGAAGTAAAAGATAAATTTCTAAAAAGTGATGAGTCGTGAAAAGCTAATATACTTATTGAATGAGATAATTTTCATGCCCTTCAGGTATTAAATTACACACACAAAGAAAGTATAGATTTAATATATATAGATCCACCATATAACACATGAAATGCAAATGAATGGAAATATAACGATAAGTATATTGATGATAATGATACATATAGACATAGTAAATGGCTTAATTTTATGAGTAAAAGGCTGACTTTGTCTAAGGAACTTCTGAAAGAAAACTGATTAATTTTCATAAGTATAGACGATAATGAACAGGCACAATTAAAATTATTATGTGATGAAATTTTCTGATCAGATAATTTTATCGCTAATATTATTTGGCAGAGTAAAACTTGATCTAGTGACGCAAAGGGTATAGATACGATTACGGAGTATATTTTGGTATATGCAAAAAATAAATTATTACCAGAGTTCACAAAAAATGCAGATTGATATGACAAAAAAAGATATAAATTAAGAGATGAATATTTTTCAGAAAGATGACCATACTATTTGGATAATTTGGATAGATGATGATTACGTTATCATGATTCACTAAATTACGCAATTTCAATTCCAGATTGAAGTAGCATATTTCCTAATTGAAGATCAGAATTTTTAAATGATGGATGGACCTGGAAATGGTGAAGGCAAAAGGTTAAATGGTGATTAGAAAATGGTTACATTATTTTTAAAAAATCTAAATCTAAAAATAATTGATGGTGAGTTTATTATAAGAATTATTTATACTCTGATAATGAGGGTAATCTTCTAGAAAGATGAACTCCTCATAAAAATGTTATATCTAATTTAAAGACTTGAGATGGTGCAAGTTCAATAAAAAATATTTTTTGATTTCATGTGTTTAAATATTCAAAACCTACTGAATTGATAAAATATTTCATTAAGTCTGTTAATCTTCCAAAAGACGCAATTATATTAGACTACTTTGCCTGATCTTGAACAACTTGACACTCTGTATTAGAGTTAAATAAAGAATATTGATTAGATCTAAAATTCATTATTTGTACAAATAATGAATGAAATATTTGTGAAGAAGTTACATTCGAAAGAATTAAAAAAGTTAGCAAAGGTTATTCTAATGACAAATGAGCTAAAACAGAATGATTAGGCTGAAATCTAAAATATTACAAAACCGATTTTGTAGAAGTAGAGAATGTTCAGTTGATTGATGATAAGCAAAAGTTAGAATTAACTTATAAGGCCTGAGAAGTAATAGCTATTAAAGAGTGAACTTATCATGAAATATCAAAAACACCTTATTTTCAATTCTTTGAAAATAATAAGAAATTAGTGTGAATATATTTCATTGAAAGTTCAAAATGAATGGATCAATTCAAAAATACACTTAAGCAATTAAGTAAATCAAAAAATGAAAGTGTTATTTATATATTTAGCTACTCTGAACCTGAATATTCTTGTAAGGATTTTAATGTGCCAAATTTGAGAATTGAGTGAATTCCAGAACCTATTTTAAAAATTTATAAGGAATTGAATAAAAAAATATAATTAACAATTCATATTGTATGAAAATTATTAATTTTGGTGTAAATAATTTTAGATGAATTAACTGATGAATCGAAAATAATAGTATTAATTTTGATTGATCCAATACCTTATTTATTTTTTGACAAAATAATGCAGGTAAATCATCTTTTTTAAGAGCGTATGAATATTTTTATAATAATACAATTCCTGTTGTCGATGATTTTTATCTTAAGAATCCTGATAATAAAATTGAATTTGTGTTTGAATTCGAATTAGATGTAGATGATTTGACAATAATTGAAGCAAGAGACCCTTCTAAGATGGTAAATTTCAGAACAAAATATCTATCAGCAGAAAACAAAGTTGTTCTAAGGAAAGTTTGGGCTAAAGAAGGTACTAAATTTAAAGATGATAATTTTACTTTCAATTGGACAACCTCTGTTGTAGATAATATTTGATATTGATGATTTTGATTACATAATGTTTTTCAATCATGTTTACCTAAGCCAATATTTATAAGTGCATTACCAACAAAAAAAGAAACGGAAGATATTATTAATTCAATACTTGAAGAAAAAGCTAAAAGTGTATTAGAAAATAGTGAATTACAAGAATATCAAGAATTAACCTGAAAATTGGCAAGCTTGCAAGAAAAGATGTATGACTCATTGGTTATTTCGAGCTATAAAGAGGAAGTTAATGTTCATTTTTGTAAAGCATTTTCTGATATAAAGATTGAATTAACAGAGAAAGATCAAGTTAAGTATACTACAAAGTCTTTTTGAAAAAACTTTGAAATAGAGTTTCAAAGTATAAATTGATGAGAAATAAATTCCAATATTCCAACAAACTGGGACAAAATATGACATTGAGCCATTAGAACAGCAATATTCAACCTATTTTTAATGAAAGATATAGTTGAATGATTCGAAAGAAAAGAGACAAGAAAGGATTATTTAGTATTATTTGAAGAACCAGAATTATTTTTACACCCTAAGATATTAAGAATTATAAGAAAATTAGTTTATGAAGTTTCATGAGATTCTTATCCATACCAAATATTGTGTGCATCTCATTCACCTCAAATGATTGACATTTCAAAACCAAAAACATCGTTAATAAGAATGGTTAAAAATGAACAGACAAAACTATTTCAGATAAATGAAAGCATACTTGAACATGATTTTGAAAAAACTAAAGATGAAATTAAAGACGAAATGAATGAAATACTAAGATTTAATCCATTTATTTGTGAATCATTTTATGCAGATGAAGTAATACTTGTTGAATGACCCACTGAAGAATTAATAATAAGATGATACCTTAATATTAATGATGATTCGATTGATAAAGATGTTTTTGTAGTCAACTGTTGAACAGTAACTAATATACCTTTTTATCAAAAAATATTTTCAAAGTTTAATATAAAATACCATGTAATATGCGATACGGATAATGCAAGTAGTAGTTGAGTTGATACCTTTTGAAATACAATATATTCTTCTTGAATTCAAAAATCAATTTATGAACAATTTTATACTGATAAAAACTCAAGTAGTGAGAAGGCTTGAAAACTATTGCTTCATCATACAACGTTTGAACCTGCACATAGAGTGGAATCAGTGCCAGAAAGATTAAGAATGCCTTCTGGATATTTAGATTCAGATTGAAAACCATTTAATGCTAATAGGTATTGGAAGGAAGTTTTAAGTTTGAATCTAAATGACTCTGAAATAGATAGGGTACCAATAATATATAATATTAAACAAATAATTAATTAACCCACATAAATATGGAACTAAAAATATTTCAGCAAGAGACTTTAGCTGATTTAAGAAAAGCATTTTTGGACTTATGGAAAACTTGAAAAAGAAGTTTGCCACTAGTTTTCAAAGCTCCTACTTGAAGTGGTAAAACAATAATGACAGCTCAATTTTTAAAAGATTTAACAAATGATCCTCAGTTTGAAGCTGATATGTGTTATGTATGGATTAGTTTCTGAGAGGACCTAGTAATGCAGAGTAAAAAGAAGTTATTTCAGTATTACTGATGAGCAAGTTCAGTAAATCTATTAGATCTGACAAGTCTGACAAACAAGAAGAAGCTGGAAAATAATAATGTGTTTTTTATTAACTGGGAAAAAATCAAATCATCAACGTCAGATTGAAGAAAATTAAGAAGAGAAACTGAAAAGACTCAATGAGATAAATGAGTTTTTGATGATTTTATACTTAAAACTAGGGAAGAGAGAGAAATTGTATTAATTATTGATGAGGCACATGCTTGAAGTAAAACAGATTTAGCGCAAGAAATAATAGATTTAATAAACCCAAGAATTATTTTTAAGATTACAGCAACCCCAAGTGATCAAGAAGAGCTGGATGCAAGAAGAAGTTGAAAATATATCGAAGTTGAAAGACAAAAAGTCATCGAGGAATGACTTATAAAAGAAAAGATAGTTACTCAGACAAAAGAAGATTTAGATAAAATATCAAAATTGGAGTTAGATCAAGATATATTGCTTCTTGAATTAGCTTATAATAAGAGAAATGAATTAGTTGAGGATTATAAAAAACTTTGATTGAATATTAATCCTCTTGTTCTTATACAGTTACCAAATGATGATAAGGCAACAAATGAAGTTCAGGCCAGAACCAAGCTTGACATCGCAAAAGAATATCTAACAAATAAATGAGAAACAGATAATAATGTTGCAATTTGGTTAAGCGAAAAGAAAGAAAATCTTGATGAAGTTGAAAAAAACAATTCAAGCGTAAATTTCTTAATATTCAAACAGGCAGCTGCAACATGATGGGACTGCCCAAGAGCAAGCATATTGGTTATGTATAGAGAAATCAAAAAGCCGGATTTTCATACTCAGACAGTTTGAAGAATTTTGAGAATGCCTCTTTGATATCATTTTGATATTCCTGAAATGAACGTTTGATATTTATATACAAACTACGAAAGAAATCAGGTTCATTTGCCTGATAGTAATAAGTTATGAGATAATAAGCCATATATCTACATTTCGACAAAAAAAGACGAAATAGACCCTATTATTCTTCAATCTACATTTTTATGAAGGGTTGATTATAATGATATCTGATGAACACAATTTGAACCTACTTTATTCGAAAACTTTAATGAATATTTTGGCATTAACGAAAGTGACATTTTATGAAAGGCTAAAGATAAAATCAAATCCAAGTGATTAGATATTGAAAACACAAAAATCACCTACAATATGATCATTGATGTTGAAATCGAGAATTATGATGATTTTATTAGAGAACTTCAGGATAAATGAAAAGATATGCAAGCAAACTTATCAATAATTGATATTGAAAGATTGTATAATCTTGAATTATTTAATTTCATTGCTCACCAAGATCAAGAAAATAGAAAATATGCTCCTGAAAGATCTTGGTCAGCAGTTAAAAAAGCCCTTAATGTATGGATGAACTCGTATGTATCTGAAGATAGGAGAGAGTTTTATAAAATAATTGTAAATGATTTTAGAAAGTCTGACAGTGTACTTAAAAAAGTATTATGAGAAACTCTGGAGAAATATAAACCAATAAGACAAATAGAGGTACAGGAGAAGGAGAAAAGATCAGAAAAGAAAATAGACTTAAACGTTCCAAGGAGAGAAACTTTTTATACCGATGATTATAAGGAATTTAATGATTTCAAAATTCAAAAAAGTGCTACAGAGCCTTTTTATTTACCAGATAGCTACTCCTGAAGGGTTAATGAAGTTGATTTTATTAAATATGTGGAAGGTTCAGAGAATGTAGTCTGGTGGTACAAAAATGGCCAAAGTTGATCACAAAATTTTTGAATTAAAAGAATTTGAAAAGATGCATTATTTTATCCAGATTGGATAGCAAAACTATCAAACGGTAAAATATTAATTGTAGATACAAAAGATTGAGTTACTGCTAGAGATCCTGAAACAATAGATAAGGCGGATAGTCTTCAAAAATGGATAAAAGAAACAGGGAACAAGAATATTATCTGAGGAATTGTTGTAAAGGTGGGAGATATTTGGAGAGTTAACAATAAAGAGATCTATAAATTTGATGATAATTACTGAGAGTTTATATACTTAAATGACTTATTCTAAACTTCTATTGAAAAGTTTGGGAAAAGATAAAATGATCAGCCACTCCAATTGTTAATAAGAGTGATTAGGAAGGTATAGCTATTCTAGCTCCACCTCTAAATGAACAAAAAAGACTTGTTAACAAGATTGAAGAATTAATGAAATATTGCGATGAACTTGAAAAGCAAATTTTAAATGCGAGAAATAATTCTGAAAAGATAATAGAATGAGTATTGCAAGAAGTATTTAAACATTAATATTATATCTTCATGGAAGAAATAAATTTTAAAATATACTTTTCAGATTTCTTTGAAGTAAGTCATGAAAAGATTGAAAAATATTGAGCACTTGATATTTCTCTCCTTTGTGATAATCCTGCTTTTGTTGACCCATTTCTAATATTTTTTAGTAGTAAGCCAGAATATAAAGAATTACATAAGAATATTATTGATTATATCTCATACTTAAAAGAAAAGTCTGATGAATGAAAGTTCGAAGAAAGAAATGCTATATTCTCAGAAGTTAAAGAGGTATGGTTATGATTTTCAAAAAACTCTAATCTTTGAATATGACTAAATAAGCATTTTGCTAATGAACTGAAAAATAACCTAAGTTCGTTACTAAATAGCGGAGGAGGTATAACAAAAAGTTCACATTTAGAAAAGTTATGCTTGATTTGAGATAGAGTTTGAGCAGATAAGATAAGCGATTTTACGATTAATCTTATCAAATCTTTCTTGATTGATTATACTCAAAAGTTTGCAGAGAAAAATATAGATGAGAAGTTTTTTTGCGATTTTAATATACCAAGATCAGTATTTGATTATAGTTTCTGAGAATGGAAAAGTAAAACTGCTAAACTTCCTTTTATAATAAACAAGAAAGGTAAAAAGGAATTTGTTTTGCTGACGCCAAAGGATATTCTCGTAAAAGAAAATGGATGGATAACAAAAAACGATTATTTAGATCAAGACACTACAATAATCGATAAGATATCCAATACAGAATTAAAAGAAAGAATTAATAAATATTTCATCTGACTAATGCCGAAAAAGAGAGACAAGAAAACTGGGGAAATAACTATTGATGATAATAAGGCAAATAGGCAGAAGGCATTGATATGAACTACCTTTCAATATCCTGTATTATTGGATTATTATATCAAGGATAAAGAAGAAAATTGAGATAAATCACTAATTAATAACGTTTTTGATACGACTAATATAGAGACCTATCTATACAAATCTGTTAAAATTGCGATTGATGATCTTAATAAAAAACAATTTTATGAAAAACAAATTACTTCATTTGAAGAAGTAGTAGAGAAGGTTAAGGTATTTAAGCATTATCTTGAAGATCGAGATGGATATAAGATTTTCTGGGATTGAGAAGAATTGAAAGTAAAAGAAAATGATGCTCAAATTATGCTTGATTTGATATTTAGCCCATCAAGCTTTTCTGTTGATAAGGAAATAAATAATTGAAGATGACCTGTTGATTTAAAAGTTTCAAAATGAAAAGACAGCACTTTAATAGAAGTAAAATTGGCTTCAAATTGACAAATTAAAAGTAATTTGCAAAAACAATTAGATATATATAAAAAGGCTGACTGAACTGATAATTGAATATATGTTATATTATATTTTAAAGATAGTGAATTATCTAAATTAAATATAATTCTAAAAGAAGTTTGATTGTCTGAATATATAGATAAAAAAGTATTCTTAATTGATTGCAGAAAGAAATTGTCAGCTTCAAAAGTTAAATAATTAGTTAATTTATAATATGAAAAACAAACCAAATAAAGAACATATAATTGCACAAAAAGATGAATTAATATCAGAATTCACCTCTCGTTATTGGATGCTTATGACTTTCATATTTATTCTTTATGGAGCTATGTGATGGAAAATTTGGCAGAATTTCGATTGATTAGCTAAGTTTTTTGATACATTTAAATTTTCAAATTCAATAATCAATAAATATCTGATAGATAATGTTGAAATTTTAATATCCTTTGGCGTTGTATATTTCACAACTTTGGCTTTCTGGAAATTTAAAAAAGGTTTATTTAATGATTCAGAATATAAAATAAAATTTTGGTCAGGAATACTTGTCCATAGGTTATTCTCAATGGTAATTCTGTCACCATTCATAATTTATTTATTGAATAAAACTATCCCAAACGGTGAATACCATATATTTTGGCTTATAGTCGCCTGATTGTTTTATTACTTATTACCATTATTTTTCTCTATTTGAAGCAAACAAAGAAAAAAGATTACCGATAATAAGTGTGTATTCCTTTTGATTTGCACAATAATGATTTTTATTATTTATTTGTGTTTTTATATAAATGGCTTTTGGGAGCCAATGATAATTTTATTTGTATCTTGAATTATCTTTCCATCATCAGACTCTCTTTTAAGGTCATATATAGTATCAATTGATAATTTCAATTCTATTGAAAAAGTTCATCAAATTAGCTCCGAATATACTAAAAGTTTAAAAGATTGAACAGTTTGAAGTAAGATTACAAACTTCATTTTAGCAATTGAAACAACAGAAGAAAATCCTGTATCACTACCACTCGCTTTCGAAAGTCTTGAAATATTATGAAATATGGCTATTGCATGAGCTTTCTGAATAATTGCTCTTGTATGGTTTTATGATGCAAATATAATTACAGCATTATATATTCATATTACGCTTGTTGTATCAGCCCTTCACCTATGGCTTATATCAAACAAATTTCCTAATATAATAGATATTAAAGCTGATTGAGAATGGTATAATTGAGTATTTTTATTAGAACGTTCAGAGGATAAAATCCTAATTATGAATAAAGAAGGAAAAATATTATTTAAACCTGATATTGTTTCTGAGATAAGAATGCCTTTTAAACTTATACAAAAAGAAGAAATTATTAATAAAAAATCACCAAAATAATCATGCCGAATCTAATAACAAAATCACTATATGTTGACTATCATGAAAGCAATAAACTTGCGTGGTGGAAGATTAACAACCTTCAAACATATAAATTCATAAAATGAATTGAAGATGAAGAGGAATGAGAAGATCTTAATGTAAAATTAGGTCAGAAAGTAGAAGATGTGGTTGGTGAATATCTTTTCAGGAAGTTCTGAACTAAAAGAACAAATGTTTTTGAAGAAGTAAAATTCAGCGAAAACGTAGATGAAGAACAAGAAGATATAATCCTTACTACATATAAGAATGGTATAGATTCAAACATTAAGAGAACAGAGGAAGCAATTAAACAAAGGGTTCCTATAATTTATCAAGCTTGATTTATATATAATGGGCTTTTTTGTAGAGTTGATTATCTTGTTTTAAATTCAAATTGAAATTATGACTTAATAGAAGTTAAAGCCAAGACATGAGTTAGGAAAGATAGGACTTATAAAAAGGTTCCAAATAAATGAGCTTGAAATCTTGAAGATGTCTATTTAGCAGACATATCTTTTCAGAAATATGTAATTACAAAAGTCTTTGAAGAAAAAGGTCTTTGAATATTAGAAAACAAATATTTTGCTTATCTAAACAATAAATATGTAAGGGATTGAGTGTTGGAAATTGAAAAACTAATAGTTTTGGATCGAGTCGATTGTATAAATGAGATACTTCTTATTTGAGAAGATGACGATAAGAAGGAAAACAGAGATGATAGCTTACAGCATTTCACATGAATTGAAGAATTAGTAAAAACCCTTGAAATAGACATAAATTTATCCGAAGAAGAATTCAATTCAAAATACCCTTTCAGTTGAAGTAAATACCTGACATATTTTTGAAAGGATAAGCCTTTCTGAACGATATACTGAAAATGACTTACTCATAATTGTGTATGAGCTCTTCATCAATTATGAAAAGTCAATCTCGAAGATTTATGTGATGAAGAAGTATGTATGTTTAATAAGGCTGACTGAACAGTATGAACAGCAAGAAAATTCGTGGATAATTATCTGCTTTGTAAAACAAACAGGACTTGCATTATAGAGAAATGAGATATCAAGTGAGAGTTAAATAATCTCAATTATCCACTATGTTTTTATGATTATGAAACAGTTTCAGTTCCTATCCCATTTCTTGATAAGACTTCTCCATATCAGCAGGTAGTTGTTCAATACTCTCTGCATAAGGTTTATGAGAATTGAGATATCAAGCATTATAGCTGAATACTTGCTGGAACATGAGAACAAAAAATTGAGCTTTTGGAAATAAAAGATAATAAGAATAAGGTTGATTTTGAAAATGAGAAACTCATATATTGAGATTATAAAGATGTTCTCATGGCCTTGAAGGATGATATTTGAGAAGATATTGATAGAAGTAGTTTTATAGTATGGCACAAGCCTTTCGAAAATACAAGAAATAAGGAAGTAGCTCAAATATTCCCGGAATTAGGCGATTTCTATTTGAAGATGAATGATAATACTTATGATTTGAAGGAGATCTTTTCTAAATGATTGTATTTTTCTCTTGATTTCAAGGGGTCATGCTCGATTAAGTATGTTTTACCTGCATTAGTGCCTGAACTAAGCTATGTATGAATGAATGTTCCAAATTGACTTGTAGCCATGAATGAATTGAATAGAATTATAATCTGAGAAGTTAAAGATGATAATGAAAAACTTCAAAAACTTACTGACCTACTTTTGTATTGCTGACAAGATAGCCTTGCAATGTTTAAAATATATGAAAAAGTTTTAAGTGTATTAAAATAATTATTTCTTAATTAACAAAAATAATGATAAATAGTGCCAACAAATATACAATAGCTCAAATTTTTTGAGATGATCCTTCTGTTAAATATACCATTCCAAAATATCAAAGAGAATATACTTGGAATAAAGATAATTGGGAAGAATTGCTTAATGATATTCAAGAAAATGAATGAAACCATTTTATCTGATCCATTATCTGTATAAATAATTGAACAGATACCCTATCAACACCAATGCTTGAATTAGTTGATTGACAGCAGAGGCTATCAACTGTTTCTTTGTTATATTGTGCAATACATAAGCTATTATCAGACAAAAATACCGAGAATGACGAAGATCTTAAAATGGAATTACATATATTAAAGCTTAAACTTATAAATAAGAAAGATTCTAAATCTAAAATGGAATTATCACATCAAAACAATAACTTCAATGATTACAAATGAGTATTGAATGAAATCTGATTATTGAAATTTGGTGAAGAAGTTAAAAACAAGTGAAATAGAAAGATATTCAAGGCATTTAGATTTTTTACTGAAAAATTAAGTATCCTTTCAGTTGATGAATTGTTAGAACTTTTAGGAAAAACAAACAATACCTTACTTGTAAAAATAGAAGTAAACTCTCATTCTGATGCATTTATGCTTTTTGAGAGTTTAAATAATAGATGAGTGCCACTTTCTGCAATTGATCTAATTAAAAACAAGCTTCTTGCAGAAGTTGAAAAAAACAAAATTATGGATATTGATGAAGCATTTTTGGACTGGAACAAGATTATCAATAATCTTGATGAATATTCTATACAAGAAAGATATTTAAGGCAATATTACAATGCATTTAAATTTGACGAAAGAATAAAAGTAGATTGACAAAGCAAAGCAACAAAATCTAACCTTATCAAGATATACGAAACCCTTATTAATAGAGATATAATATATATATTTAGTGAATTAATAGAAAAATCAAGTATCTACCATGATTTAATGCTTCCTAATGAGTCTGAAAATACGCTTATTAAATGATTACGAAACGAATTAATTGATTTGAATCATGTTAAGGCTGCACCTTCTTATCTGTTTTTACTATATGCTTTTTCTTTCAGTAAAGATAGAGATGCTGATTTCTATAAAAAAACGGTAAATTTGCTTGTTAAATACTTCATACGCAGGAATATTACAGATTTTCCTAATACACGCAATTTGGACCAAATATTCATTGATTTAATACAAGAAATTAATCAAGATATTAACAGATTGAATTTTGAATACATATCTGAATATCTCACTCATCCTTCAAGATATTCTGACGATGATAATTTTAAAAAACATCTAAATTGAGACTTATATGAAACAAATATTGATGCTACGCGTTTCATTTTGAGCAAAATAGAAGAATCAAAGAGAACAAAAGAAACTAAAACTGATTTTTGGCAAAGTGATGATAACAAGAAATTAGTATGGACCATAGAACATATATTTCCTGAATGAAAGAATATTCCGAAAAGTTGGATAGATATGATTGCAGAATGAAACAAAGAGGAGGCCGAAAGAATGCAAACAGATCTTGTTCATAAGATATGAAATCTTACTTTGACTTGATATAATCAAAACCTTTCAAACTTTGATTTTGTAAAGAAAAGAGACAGAAAAGATAACAATGATAATTTTATATGATATAAAAATAATCTTTTCTTAAACGAAGATGTTGTTAATAAGGAATCTTGGATCAAAGAAAATATTCAAGAAAGAACGGAAAAGTTGGTAAATATTGCATTGGATATATTTAATATATAGATCTTAACTTTGTTAAAGTAATTATATTAGCATTTAATAAATCTACAATGGTAACACACAATCCAAAGCAAATTATAGAACAACTACAGACAATACTAAGTAACCCTTCCAAAAAAATATGATTTCTTTTTGGTGCCTGAATTTCAATGAAAGATATGAGCTGAAAGGATTTAATTCCAGGAGTTGATATTATGACGGATACTGTCATTAAGAAATTTACAAAAGACCCTCAAAGATCAGCAATAGAGGTAATAAAAACTGAAATCATTTCTGATTGAAAGAAATTCAATATAGAAACTCTCTTATCAAAAATTTCTGAAAAAGAAAGAGCTGCATGAGCTGAAAAGTTGTGTTGATTAAGTAAACACGAATTAGAAATATTAAGAAAAGATATCGAAGATGATATATGCAAACAAGTGTCTATTCATGAACCAGCTTCTGAAAAAGTTAATGTTGAGACAATTAATCATAACACTTTTGCAAAATGGATTAAAAATGCAGACAGAGAATTTCCTGTTGAAATTTTTACTTTAAATTATGATTATCTTTTAGAACTATCTTTGGAAAATCAAGGAATTCCTTATTTTGATGGCTTTGTGGGTAGTTATAATGCTTTCTTTTGTCCAGAATGGATTGAAGATGGTTCTCCCGTAAGAGATTGGGTCAAATTATGGAAATTGCACTGATCACTTGGTTGGAGTCAAAATGAAAAGAAAGATATCATAAGGACTTCCTGAGCTGCTTGAACCTCAATGATATATCCTTCATTTTTAAAATATGACCATTCAAAAAAACAGCCATATCTCAGTTATATGGACAGATTGTCTTATTTTTTAAAGCAAGAGGATGCAGTTTTGTTTACATGCTGATATTCATTCTGAGATGAACATATTAACGAATTGATATTAACTGCTGTTTCACGTTCAAGATCTTCTAGTGTCTTCGTACTTAATTTTTGAGAATTAGAAGAAACTGACGAGTTGCCAAAAATTGCTATGAATAATACAAAAATATCTGTATATGCAAAAAGGACAGCAGTTATAGGATGAAAATTTTGAGAATGGAAATTAGATTGAGAGCCAGATAAAAATGTTTCGTATAATGTTATCGATTTTGGATTTGATGAAGATGCAGTAATGGAGGAAGAATGAAAAACAAATACATGGACGGGTAAATGAAATTTTTGGCTTGGTGATTTTAATAAATTCACAAATTTTTTATCCCATTTTTATTCTAAATCCAAATATATAAAAAATGATAAATAATGAATCTTTTATATGAAAAGTGCGAAGTGTCACTTGAGGTGTACTTGCAATTGAATTAGATGAGAATATTCGCTCTACTCTGCCTGTAATTGATTGAATATTATACAGAGTATGACAGATAGGTTCTTTTATCAGAATTCCGTTCGGTTACGTGGATTTATTTGGTGTTGTCACTCAGGCATGATCAGATGCTATACCAGAGAAATTAGTCTGACAAGATAATGCAAAAGGTTCTCGTTGGATAAAAGCAACATTGATTTGAGAAAAAATTGGTAGTAAATTTGAAAGATGAGTTATCCAGTTTCCAATAGCAGATGATGAGGTACATTTAGTAACAAAAGATGACCTAGAGGTTATATACTGATGATTTGATGAGAATAAATCAATTGTTGTAGGACAAATAAGCGCTTCTGAAAATTTAAGTGCAAGAATAGATATTGATCGTTTAATAAATCGTCATTGTGCAATTCTATGATCTACATGAAGCTGAAAGTCAAATACAGTTTCGGTCTTATTAGAATCTATAGCTTCAAGAATGGACATTGATGGCAATCCTTATAATAGCACAAGAATCTTATTAATAGATCCGCATTGAGAATATTGAGAAATTCTGAAAGAATATAGTCAAGTATTCAGAGTAGGGTCTAATTCTGAAAATGGAGAACAAGAACTGGTTATCCCATATTGGGCATTACCTTTCCAGGAATTTATAAAAAGCTTCCCTTGAAACTTAAATGAAAAACAAGAAGAATACATTAGAGAAAAAGTTTTGCAGAAAAAAATTGCATCAGCTAAGAATTTGACGAATCCACCTGAAGAAGAAGCTATAACTGCAGATAGTCCAATACCATTCAGTATCAATCAATTATGGTTTGAATTAGATGATTTCGAAAAACAAACATATAGCGAAAGGGCTAATACCGAAACAAAAACCTTGGATGAAGAAGATTTAGGAGATGCTTCAATTTTAAAATCAAATAAATATAAGCCTGCTGGTAATGGCTGAGCTTCTCCTTTTATGAATAATTCAGCACAAGGCATCTGATCATTTTTATATTTGATGAGAAATAGACTATTAGATCAAAGATTTAAATTTCTATATGAACTCGGTGAATTAAAGCCAGATTTAGAAGGTAAAATTAAATGAGATTTAGATACCCTTATTCAAAAATGGATTGGGACAGATAAACCAATTACAATATTAGATTTATCTAGCGTTCCATCTGAAATCATGTGATCGGTCTCATGATCATTACTTTCAATTATTTATGAATTCTTATACTGGTGACAAAATTCTGATGTATGATGAAGAGAAACACCCATTTTATTTGTATTAGAAGAAGCTCATAATTATTTGAAATCCGGGGAGAATTCAATTGCATCTAGAACCGTTCAAAGAATAGCAAAAGAGGGAAGAAAATATTGATCATGACTTTTGTTGGTTACCCAAAGACCATCTGAGTTAGATGAAACAGTCCTGAGTCAATGTTGATCAGTAATTGCACTAAGAATGACTAATTCAAATGATAGAGGACATATAAAAAGTGCAGTTGAAGATTCTTTGTCAGACTTAGTTGATTTATTACCAAGCCTAAGGACTGGAGAGTGATTAATAATGGGCGAGTGTGTTAAATTACCAATGCGTACAAAATTCAATAAAGCAAAGGAATCTAAAAGTACAGATCCTCTTGTATCTGAAAAATGGAAAAAAGAATTGCCAAAAGCCGAAAACTATAAGAAAGTAGTTGATCATTGGCGAAATAATAAGTTTTCTTAATTTTTAATATTATTACTATGGAAATCGAAATGATTGCAGTTTCATCATCAAATATCGAATCTATTTGATATGATTCTAAAACCGAAACTTTACATGTTTTGTTTTTAAACTGAACAAAATATGAATACAAAGGAGTTCCTGAGACAATTTATGAACAACTCATGAAAGCCCCCTCTCATGGTTCATTTTTAAACAGAGAAATCAAATGAAAGTACCCTTACGAAAAAATTTGATAGACTTTCTATATAAAATTAAATTATATATAAATTAATTTATATATTCTTTATGAAATTCAAGATAGCTAGCAGAACATAAATCTTCTAACTTAAAACCTATTTTTTCAGTTATTAAATTTTTCGCTATTTCACTATCATGAACGTAATTAAAGAAAAAAACTTCAGGACTTGTCATAATTCAGAAGCCAAATAATCGCTGTACATATGAATAATAACAAGGGTAATCATCGATTTGATTAATGATTCTTTCTTTAATTGGTCATTTTTCAAAATCATCTCAGATAGCTATATTGATTAATCTCGCTATTACATGGATGCAGATATCTATAAGCACAACTCCCTCTACAAATTCCTCTCTTATAAATCTCAAGTCAAGATCGTTAATTCAGTTATGTATATAATTATGGGATAAGTATTTATATATTCCATAAACAACATCTTCATGAATTGGATATTTCGACAATTCGGGCTCTTTTACATAGGATATTTGTCAGAGTTTAAATATTCATTCTACTTTAGTTCTACAATTCCTTTCCTCTTTCCCTGAAAGATGATTATAAAGCCAATTAATATTTTTTTCATAAAAGCTCCTTAAATGTGTTCATGCACTTGTGTAGTATCAAGAGCACAGCATTTTAAAACTTAGATGTAGGTCGTCATAGGCCTGTATGATTAGCTGATGATTATCACTGTTGATATTCTTGTCTCCTATAAATCTATCTACCATCTCCATGAGAATCTGATAATTGTAAAAAGTCCAGTCCAATCATCTTAATTCCCCGAAAATCACTTTTTGTTCTTTTGCAAGAGTTTTAAAGGATTGTTTAAATATTGCTCATTCTTTTTTGTGCAGTTCTTGGACTTTTTTATATGTAGAGATAAATTTTTCTCTTGGTGGCAACCTTGAAATAAATGTGATTCACATATGCTATTTGTTATTTTTAAATAAGACTAACTGTTAGTGCTTATTATAGTTAAAAGTGCCTAACGGCAAATTATATATTTTAGGCTTAGTTAGGATATTACAGATTCAGTGGAATTTTATTCTAAACCTGTGATTCAGTTATATTTTCTAATAATGGAATTGCTACAATTTCTAGTTCTTTTTCAACAGTAGATTCTATTTCCTTTGGTTCTTCATTTATTTTTAATTCTTTCGAAGGGAATAATTCAGAGAAAGTATATTTCTTTGCTGTCTTATATCTGATAAATTCAATATTCATTGTATCAAATAGTTTGTTCTTAAATATATCTCATTTCTTTTCCTTATCATGAGTGCAATCATCTAATTCAATACAAAACTTTAATTTTCAGTTTAAATCAGATATTACAAAGTCAATATGCTTCGCTTTTATCTTCTGAAACATACCAAAGGCGATCTTGTCTTTTTTCTGGTCTCTTACTCAGAAGATATCTGCCAATCTAACTTTTGATAGTAGGATTACCTCTTTATCTGCAAGATATTCTTCTAACTGCCTATAGAAATTCAGCTCATTAGGGGTAAAGAATATTTTTTCATATACAAACTTCTTTATTTCCAATGATTCTTCATCAATTTCTTCTCAGGAATTAAGCTTTTTCAAAAAGCTTATAATTTCTGCAACAGCAAAGATTATTACTAATAATATTGCAAGTGTATATATAGGATTCATTATTTGAATTTATTGTTATCCAAGCTAGTGTAACATAAAACTTAATTTATTTCAATTATCTGATTTCTTAGATTTGAATATTTATTGAAAATTTGTTTATAGTTATTTTTTGGTTTTTCTCTGAGTTAGTTGAGATATAACAATTTTACTATATTAATATAAGGAAAATCACAATAATAGTTGGTGATAAAATAAATATAAAAGTGCAACTTATATATTAATTTAACTTTACTATTTATTTTTGTTATTGGCTTTAGAGATAAGGTTGCTTGTTAACATTTTTTTGAATTGTTAATTTAGATGATTATTGAATATAGAAAGTTTGTAATTATTTTATTTTTGAAATGAATTTGGTTCTTAATCAGGTATTTAATTATTGAATTTTTTATTATATGATATAAGACTTTTTTGATATTAGGATTATTTTAGTTGTATTACAATTTTGAATATATATTATTTTATTGTAGTTATTATTTATCAGAACAATAAATTATTAATTTGTTAACAAATGTGTTCAGTATTTTTTTATTACCAAAAAATATTTATCATATAGATATATATTAATCTCGTAAATGTATGAATAATAAACTCTACCATTCTTCATTGATTAAGCTCATTCCCATTGAATACAATATAGCTTGCAAATATCTTGCAATCCGTACCAGGAATATAGGCAATCTTCAGCTTGAGACGACAACAAATAATTTTTACAGCCAAGCATGACTAAGCACATATCAATGTTTTCAGAATATTACTGGTTTGAAGCCTTATCTTACAGATAGATTACAATATTTTCTGATTCAATCAGAACTTCTAGGGAATACCATAGCTATTGCTGGTGAAGGTGTAGTTGTTTCAAATCAAAAAGCACTTCATTCGATCGTAAGTCGCAATAATACTGTAGCATTATATAAAGCAATGAATTGAGATGTGATATTATTTGATCAGCAATTTACTTATAAATGACTATTAAAGCCAGATGGAATCGTTTTGAAAAATGATCGTTTGGTTGTATTCCAGGAAACTGATTGTGCTTCTCAAAGAGTTCGTGTCATAGCAAATAAAGCTAGCATTTACCTTAAGTTTATCACTGAGATGATAAATGAATGATACTCAGCCAAAGATATTCGAATTGTGTTTTTTACGACAAATATAAAACGAATCAAGATGCTTTTGAATCTGTGAGTTTTTTCAAAACTTCAGACATTATGAGTCATTAAGTTTGCAATTAATAATTTGAATTAAATTTTTATCGATATGGAAAAAGTGAATGTTCATTTCTATCTGGAATATATGAATGCCCTGGAATTTCTAAGGATTTTTACTGGGCAGTCGTGAACAATTCAAGGGAAAATAAAGAAATATATCAAATGCAGTGATAATTGAGTGAACTACATAGAATATAACTTGATTAGGAATATCTATTGCGGATGTTTTCAGCGATATACCTTTTCATGTCATAAGCATATTGACAAGGTCTCATATAATATCTCTTGCGTTTCGTTTTTGCAATTATTAATGGAATTTGGTCATATGTTTTCTGATTTGCATCTATCAATTGAAAACCAATCTTATCTCATTAGACATCCAGAGTGTATAATCTGAATGGCTAAATCAATCAGCGACGTATTTAATAGTGATAATACTCTATGGAAAAGACTCGTTACAGATATAGCAAAACAATACAACCAGAAGAGGTACGTGCAATTACTAAATATTTTGGCCATCATAAACTTCGGTGATCCAGAATCCATAGAGATTACTTCACATCGATCTATTCACATCGATCTGATTCCTAAATGATATCGATTAAAGGTGTCAAATATTTCAATAGTTGAGATATCAGGGGATATTAATTTGAGGGCAATAAAAATAATTGCAGATACCATTAGGCTCAAAAAAATTCGAAACATCTACCTTATAACAAACCAGGCATGAAAGCATAGTCAGCTAATCAATGTAATAAAAGCTATAATTGCAAATCATGCATTTCATTCAACAATTTCAGTTTTTCAATCATTAGAAAATATTACCCATAGATATAAAGAAAACAATCTGCATATCTTTTTTGAGGATTCCAATAAATTCGCATCTTTTCTGAGTTTGCCAGGTAATTCTGGAATTCTTTTGAAGCCCGGCTAAATATAGCACAGCCATTGAATTTAAATCTTCTTTTTTGATATCTATAAAAATTCCTTTTTTTTCTATAGCTATTATTTAGTGGCAAAAAACGTAATCATATAATTTTATTTTTTTATATATTTAAATATGACAATCACATATTTATTATTAAGCATTTTTGCTTTATCAACGCCGGTTATCCTATATTTTCTTTCAGGGTTTTTATCTTCAAATGACGATAGGGAATATTCGATTATTGAAGTTAAGCCAAGCCCTATGGATAATCAGCAGATACTATATTCTAAAATGGTTTTGTTTTTGACTCATCTTAAGTCTGTTGCTGAATTAGATGAACCATTTAACATTATTTTTGATATTACCAATAATGATAGTATATGATTAAGGTATTTTAGACTTATTGTACCTGAGTCATACCAAAACTTTATCATAACGCTACTACAAAGCGATTTTCCTGATTTCAATTGTAGTGTCTCAGAGACTATTAAGGAATGTGATTATTTTTTAAGGTACAATTGATTTATTGTATTCAGAACTAATACAAATAAGCCTCTTATTAAAAATACAAATATATTTTCTGAAGAATATATTCTTGAAAATCTCAAAACTCTCATAAATTCTGTAGACAAGGGGAGTTTTCAGATTTTATTGGAATTTCCGGATGAAATAAATCAGATGATATGAAAAGAGGAATTGGATTCCATAAAAATAGATTCTAACACAATGGAAACAAATTTAAATTATGTCAAAGACTTAAAGATATCATTTAGATTTCTAAGTTTTGAAACAGATTTTTGCCCTACAGCGGTACCTTCTACCGTATGAGGGATACTAAATTTGAAAGGTAGGTCAAACATAATATCCAAGGAATTCAGATGATGAAAATATATTACCAGATCGTGATGAATTAAGAATTTTATAATTGATTTATTTTACAGATATATGCATGGAATTGAACCAAGACTTCAATATTTCTCGAGTGCGGATGCATGTTATTTTTCTGCTAGGGAACTAGCAACCCTATATTCGTTTATATATTGTGATAAAATTGATTGATTGCCATATACATTCGGTAATCCCTGAAAAGTCCTTAATAAACAAAAAGAGCTTGAGGAAATCTATGGTGACCATAAACAATTTACCAGGATAGCACAAATAGCTCATCCAAATTATTGAGAAGAATGGTTTAAGTTAGATATAGAAACAAAAAGAAGACATGTTTATTTTCTTGGTAGAACATGATCTGGTAAATCGACATGCTTGATTGAAATGATGAAGGATGATATTAAGAATGGTAGATGATTTTGTCTCTTGGATCCACATGGTGATCTTGCAGACAAAATACTCGATTCTATTTCATTTGAACGAGCTGAAGATGTTATATATATCGACCCTTCCCATCCATGCTGAAGAGTAGGACTTTGAATTTTTTCTTTTTTACGAGAAATCCGTAATAGACATTTTAAGTCGAGAAGCACGACTCCAAGCTTACAGGAATTTCGCAGTTACTCTAGTGTACTTGTATCAATGATGGTAACCGCACTTAAAAGTATAAGTATTGGAGGCAAGGAACAATGGTGACCTAGGCTAGATATGTTGATTAAGTCAATATGATCTGAGCTTTTAAAATATGAGTGCTCTGAGGTATTGGATATTTCAGCGTACCTTAATTCTGAGGAATTTCGAAAAAGTGTATTGGCAAATATTGATGATCATTTGTTAAAAGAAGAATTGGATTCACTCAATCAAAAATCTAGTAGAGTTACTGATGAGTGGTTTCAGCCATTAAAAAACCGTCTTGGAATTTTCAATGTTGCATACTTTAGAAATATTTTTTCAGGAACTCCAAAATTTAGTCTGAAAGAGGCAATGGATTCAAATAAAATATTAATATTCAGGCTTTGATCAGGATTATTGTCTGAGGAGGGGAATTTATTGGGTTCAATAATGGTTTCCTTGATTTTTCATCTTTCAATGAGCAATGCTTGAATATGAGAAGATGAGCGTCATGATTTTACTATTTATGCTGATGAATGTCAGAGGTTTGTAACGGACGAATTCTCAAAAATATTGTCAGAGGCTAGAAAGTATCGTTTATCATTGGTTTTAGCTAATCAATCTCTATCTCAGTTGAGTGTGAAGAATCCTGAAACTTTGAATGCTATTTTGGGGAATGTTTGAACTATGGTCTCTTTTGCAGTTTGACCAGAGGATGCTTTAATAATAAGTAAACGTTTCAGGCTTAATTCCGAAAAATTGGCAAATTTAACTCCACATAAAGCCTATGTAAGTTGTGAACCCTATTCAGATGAGTCATTTTTGGTACAGACATCCGTGGGGGCTTGCGATGAGACAGCTAAATATCCTGGAAGGCTAAAAGTAGTGGCTTCAAGTAGTGAAAAATATGGTCTTGAATGTTTTACATCAATAAAGACATACACTGATTGTATACTTAAAAGCTCATTATTTTATTTTCTAAAGTCTCATAATACCTTTACTAGAGCTGATTGCAAAAAAAGGTGGAGTTATCATGATAAATCAATCGATAAACTTCTTGGTATATTGGATGAACAGTGAATAATCAAAAAACAGACAGAGGATTTATATGGTGCCAATATTGATACTATTATTCTTCTGGAATCTGAATTAAGAAAAGGGGATATCATTCAATTTGAATATGTGGTAGAGGAGTGTAACGAAAAAGATCCCATTATACTTAGGATGCATTTTGATAAATATGGTTCACTTCCTTCTTTTTGATATCGTAAAGATGAATTTGAACACGATCTTTTGGAGAATGGATAATTATATTATCAAATATAAATTAGAATGATTCTTTTTAGAGTCATTCTAATTTTTTCTTATATTAATAATATTCAAGTTTACTGATAACAAAAACAACTCTACCCACCTATCAAACATCTCAATAAGTGTGTGGGGAAATTCGTCTCAAGGCTGCCATGAAAAATCAAATAATCCTCCTGCGAAAGCGGGGGGATTATTGATTATATTTTTTCCATCACAAAAACAACTTGCTTTTTATTGAATAAAAGCTAATCTTACCTTAAATAATGTTAAAGAAGAAATCTTACATTATTTTTTCTTTAACTTTTCAGTATTTTTCTTTGTTTTAATAAATATTCTCTTTTAGGATTATCTTTTAATAAATTAAGATTATGTCTAATGCAATACTAAGTAAATTTAATAAATATCATCTTATTAAGGCTACATTGATCATGTTATCATTTACGGTCTTTTTTGTTTGAGATGCTTTCGCAGATACAAATGAAAATTGTATTGTCACTATGAATACTAGGTGTACATTCTCAGATTGATGATATCTTGATATAACAGGTGTAGAGACAAACTCAACCTTTGTAAGATATATAAGCAAAACAGGTGAAACAATTGGTCAGACACAACTAAACCCATTTGGTTGAGCCTGTATGTTACCTACAAGATATGGGACAAGATTGCTACCCTCAAGTCATTCTTTTACATCAATACTAGATGGCAAAAATACAATAAACATTCAAGCGGATGTTGAAGTTTATTATTATTCTTTTGCTAACCTCTGGACATGTCAAAGGCAATTCTCCATACCTTGGTCATATCAGACCAGTCCAGTGTATACCTTCACAGAAAAATCCTCCTTATCGCTTTTATCATCTGATCCAATTGATTCTGCAACTCAAGTTCCTATTGACTCTCCGATAACTCTTGATTTTTCTGAATGAATAGATTCGACTTCGATTAAAGATAATATATCGCTTACTTTAAATGGAAATCAGATTGAATATTGATTTTCTCAAAGTGATGACAAAAAAGGAATCAATATCAAATTGACTTCTTGAAGGTTCGCCCAGAATAAAATTTACGCTCTGACTATCTGAAAAAACTTAAAAGACATATCTTGAAATACTTTGTGAACTGATAAAGTTATCAGCTTTACAACTGAAGTGATGCCATATAGTCTTTCTCAACAGATCAATAGTCCACAAATGGAAGAAGAACCCCATGATGTTTATCTATGAGAGAAGATATGAAAGTTTCAATCAGGATCAGGGATAATCCTGAGCGCCATAGTTGATAATTCTTTTTGAAAAAATCTAAATCTTGATTTTGAGGTATATAAATTATGAGAATCATTACCTATATATAAAAGATCAACAGAGGTGAATCTTTGAATCTGAACAGTGGTAGTTGATTTTTTGTGAGCTTGAGATTATTATTGGAGAGTAAGGACTTCTGACGATTCATGAAATTCAAGTGATTGGGCAGATTTCTGAATGAACTTATTCTGAGAATCTGATTTTTCATATTTTTATTGATTTGAACCTTATCCTTATGGATACAGGTTTCCTAATGCAAGTGTTGCGGATTGAGTATTGAATTGAATGTGACTTAGCTCTATTGTAAGATGAATCCCACCAAATTCGTTTTTGATTAATCAGCCCACAATAATTGATTGAAACAAATGGAATTTATTTAATAATGCATTTGATACATCAACTTTAAAAAATGATGATAGAAAAATGATTGATGCATTTGAAAGCCTTTGACTTAATACAGATGAGCAATTTCAATGATGAAATTGCTATGGAATGGCTATGTCTCCTGCTATGCAGTTTACTCATTCCGGTTTTATTCAGACAAATTATTCTAAATTTTCAAATCAAATATGAAATTGAACTATTTGGGATAATATAATTCCACTTGATGTAGATTGAAAAGATGATTGGAATAATTATGATGGTAACAAGACCTTAGAAATTATCTTGTCATTTCAGCTTTCTCAAAGTAGCGTACATATTCAAAAAGCAATTCATAATGGTACAAAAAGTCCAGATAAAATATTAACAGAATTAAAAAACAATTCTAATAATACTTATGCATTACTTTTTTGGTGAAAAGATAAAAATAATGATGATGTATGACATGCTGTAATCCCATATAAAGTAGAATGAAATAGGATTTATGTATGGGATAACAATTTTCAATATCCATTTAGGGAAATAAATAATACTGAAATTTATTCATATAATCAATATATAGAGTTATACACAGGAAGTGATTGAAAAATTAAGTGGAAAGATAAAACATATGAATGGAATGAATTTACAGAAATGTCATTAGTAAATTTAGACGATATATATAACAATTGATATAAATCAGTGCCAATGTGATTTAATTGAAATGGCACATCATATACGTTATCCTGAAGCTCTAGTATCTATATTTCAGATTCTCTGTGAAGAGTTTCTTGATTTACCAGCTCGGGTGTAATAGAAGATATTCCATGAGTAGATGTCATAGTTCCTTTGAATGTGACACTTAGCTGAGCAACTAAAAGTAATCTAAAACAGATATATATACCGGAAAAAATAGATTGACTGACTATTAAAGTCAGTTGAATAAAAGAAGAGAATTATGATCTGAAGATTGCATGATGAGATTATTACACTAACATATCTTGAGTAAACACTCTAACAGGACAAATAGATATATTCACGACAACAAATTCATGAATATTTATAGATTTCGATGATTCTAAAACCTGAACATACACTTTACTGACAGATAATTTCCAAGACACTCTTACATGAACAGTATTTTCACCTTGAATTGAATCTATAATTCAACCACAGAAATATATATTTGATTGGAATAAAGTGATGCAAGGTTCTACTAATGCTATATCTTATCAAATTGATATCGATAACGATTGAATATACGATCTGACTAGCAATTTTTCACCAGTCCCTAAATCTCTAGATGAAAAATGATCAATATCAGGTTATGTGAAATGAGATACAAATGCGTCTATGGCATGATGGAAGGTATTCATAGACAAGAACGATAACTGAAAACTGGAAGAATATTCTGAGATTTTTACGACTACAGATAATAAATGATATTATAGATTCGATAATCTAGAGAAATGAAACTACAATATAGCTGAAATTCCACATCAAAACTGGAATTTAATCAAACCAACCAATTATAAATATAATCTTTATCTGAATAACTGACAGAATGTCATTAACCTTGATTTTGTGAATACTTTTACAAAATGAAAAGGCAAATAACTTTAACATAAAAATACTATGAAAATATATATACAAGTATTCATATGAATATTAACACTGGTCATGTTAGTGCTTTTATGAAAATATTGATATGATTATTACAGATACGAAAGAAATGTTACTATAGAAGAACAAAATAAAAGGAAGATTGATGAGTATAATTTTGAACAATTGACAAAAGTAAAAATAATATTAAAAGATATTAAAAGATCAGATAAAAAATTCCAATCTTTAAAGGAATTCAATCATATATATAATGCAGATATAAACCCAATTAAAAATTGTTATTATATAAAAAATTATGAAGACAACAATAGGGTATTGTATACTTTTTGATTTAAACTAGAATCGAAAAAATATAAAGATAAATACTGACTAATTGGCAAGTACGGGACAGTATATTATGTCTATCCAAAATATGATTTGCCTTATAGCAAAGTTTGTTTCTGAACAAAGAAATCTTGTACTGACCTTGCATATGACCATTTTGACACCATTATATCAAACCCTTGCGAGGATTAGGATATTCTTCTTTTGATTTGATTAAACAATTCCACCCACCTATCAAACATATCCATTAGTGTGTGAGAAAAATCATCTCAAGGCTGCCATTGACATTTAATAAAAATCAGTATATTACTAATACTGATTTTTTTATTTATCAAAGCACTATGATGCAATCACGAGTTCCAGATGAGGTTGATTATAACGATGCTCTTGTAAAGATTAGCAACCATTTCAATACTGATGAACGAGTGTTCTCAATATTTTGATCAGGGTGGAAAGAACAAAAAAGACGCATTCCATTCAGTGATATAGACTTATTTATTATTGAAAGGAATAGCATTCTTCCTTCCTTCGAAACTGTAGTAGCATTTTGAAAATTACTTGAAGATATTCATCCAAATGTTCCAGTTCAAATACATTGGACAAGTGAGCCAATTCTAAGAAGTCCTCTTTGCCCTGAAAAACCTTTTCTCGAAGAGACAAAACAATCAAAAGAATGAGAGTTTGCATCGTATTGATATGCAACATATCTTGATAGCATAGCTCAAAATCGACAATTCAAAAATGACGACATTTCGATGATGTCTCACTATATTCGGAAAATCGTAAATCAAACTATTCGGCTGGAATCAGTGAAACAAAGCGGTGATCATGCAGATATTGTCCGAGTTTTCTGAGCCTATAGGAAAATTTTTGGACTTCTTTCTTTGATTGTACGAATTAAAAATGGATCATCACCATTTTCAAATAGGAAAGCTGATATTATAGAATCTGCACAAGAAATTATAGGTTCAAACATTATTATAAATGCTGACTTACTTCTTACTTTAGATCAGCCAGATTCCTACAAACTCCTTGAAATGTTCCATTCTGAAGAACTGGAAAAAGTAGTCATATATTTTAGTCAATTGTATGTCGAGCTTGTTAAAATTTTACAAAGTATACTTTCATTACCAGTGAAAGTTAGAGTAGAAGAAGTGTTATCATTTTAAAACTACTGTGATACTTTTTCCAAACCCTCCAGATCAAACTCCTGAAGCGCTTTTAGAAACTTCAGTATAAGCAAAGTTTCACCCACAACTCTCTGGGGCTGCCAATATAAAATCAAATAATCCTCCTGCGCACCCAAAGGAAGTACTCCTGGGGTAAAAGCGGGGGGATTATTGATTTATATTTTTCCCCACTACAAAAATAACTTGCTTTTAAAGGAATATAGGCTAATGTTGCTTTAAATAATGTTCAAGAATTGATTCTTACATTATTTTTCTTTAACTTTTCAATATTTTTCTTTGATTTAAAAAGTATTCTGTTTCAGGATTATCTTTTAATAAATTAAGATTATGTCTAATGCAATACTAAGTAAATTCAATAAATATCATTTTATTAAGACCATTTTGATTCTATTATCATTTATGGTCTTTTTTGTTTGAGACGTGTTTGCAGGCGCAAACGAGAATTGCATCGTCACAATGAATACCAGATGTACATTCTCTGATTGATGATATCTTGATATAACGGGTGTGGAGATAAACTCAACCTTTGTAAGATATATAAGCAAGACCGGGGAAACACTTTGACTGACTCAGCTCAACCCCTTCGGCTGAGCTTGCATGCTACCAACAAGATATGGAACAAGATTATTGCCTACAAGCCGTTCATATGCATCAATGGTTGATGGTAAGACAGCAATAAACATCCAGGCAGATGTAGAAGTATATTATTACTCCTTTGCAAATCTCTGGACATGCCAAAGGCAATTCTCTATACCTTGGTCATATCAGATAAGCCCTGTATATACTTTTATTGAAAAATCATCACTTTCCCTTTTATCTTCAGATCCATCAGATTCCGCTGTCAAATTTCCGATAACCTCTCCAATAACTCTTAATTTTTCTGAATGAATAGATTCGGCGACAATTAAAGATAATATCACACTTATTACAAATGGAATTCAAATAGAATATTGATTTTCCCAAAGTGAAGATAAAAAAGAAATATATATTAAGACAACTTCTTGAGCTTTCGGTCAAAATAAAACCTACACTCTGACTATTTGAAAAGATTTAAAAGATATATCTTGAAATACTTTCTGATCTGATAAAGTCATCAGTTTCACAACTGAATTGATGTTAAATAACCTTTCTCAAAAAATACTGAGCCCACACATGGAGGAAGAAGACCCTCGGGAAGTGCATCTATGAGAAAAAATTTGAAAATATCAATCCGGTTCAGGAATAATATTGAGCGCAAACATAAATAATAATCCTTGAGACAAGCTAGATTTTGAAGTATACAAATTATGAAATTTTACACCTATATATACAAAATCTACAGAGGTGAATCTTTGAATCTGAACAGTGGTAGTTGATTTTTTGTGAGCTTGAGATTATTCTTGGAGGGTAAGGACTTCTGACGATTCATGAAATTCAAGTGATTGGACAGATTTCTGAATGAGCTTCTTCTGAGAATCTGATTTCTCTTATTTTGATTGATTTGAGCCTTATCCTTATGGTTTTAAGTTTTATAATAGAAGTGTTGCTGATTGAGTATTGGATTGAAATGGATTTAGATCGAGAGTTATATGATTTCCGTCTAATCCAATTAAGATATTTGAACCGGCAATAATTGATTGAAATAAATGGACTATATTCAATAATGCATTTGATACATCAGAGTTAAAAAAAGACGAGAGGAAAATGATAAATGCATTTAATGGTCTTTGACTTAATTCAGATGAACTATTTCAATGATGAAATTGTTATGGTATGGCCGTATCTCCTGCTATGCAATTTACACATTCTGGTTTTATACAATCAAATTACCCAAAATTTTCTAGTCAAATTTGAAATTGAACTATTTGGGATAATATAAGTCCACTTAGTTTAGACTGAAAAGATCATTGGAATAATTATGATGGCAATAAAATTTTAGAAACTATTTTATCTTTCCAGCTTTCTCAATATAGTACTCATATACACGAAGCAATGTCTAATGGTATAAAAATACCAGAGGATATAATAGCTCAACTGAAAAAAAATTTAAAAAATAATTATGTTTTAATCTTAAATTGAAAAGATGAAAATAATAAAGATATATGACATGCTGTAATTCCTTATAAGGTAGAATGAAATAGAATATATATATGGGATAATAACATTCAATATCCCTATAGAGAAATGGAGTCTGATAAAAATTACTCTAACAATCAGTTTATTGAAATTGATAGCAATTGAAAATGGAGGGATCAATTCTATTTGGATTATACTAAGTATCGTTTTGATAAAATGAAATTGATAAATTTAGATGCTATATATAATAGCTGAATCAAATCTGCACCAATATGATTTAGCTGAAGTGGTGCGTCATATACTCTTTCTTGAAGTTCTGATATTTATATCTCTGATTCGTTATGAAGAATTTCATGATTTACAAGCTCGGGGATTTTAGAGGAGATTCCATGAATAGATGTGATAGTCCCTTTAAATGTTACTCTTAGTTGAACGGTAAAAAATAATCTGAAACAGATATACATCCCAGAAAAAATAGATTGATTAACAATAGGAATAAATTGAAAAACAGGAGAGAATTACGATCTAATGATAGCATGATGAAATTATTATGTAAGAATATCATGAGTAGAATCTGGCTCAGGACAAACTGATATATATAATGTTTCAAGAGATAATATTTTAATAGATTTTGACAATAAAAAAATATGAGCATATGATTTGCTAGTAGATGATTTTCTAAATGATTGAGCAGGATCGATATATAGATGAGAAATGAAATCAGAAACAAATTTACAAGGATATTATATAGATTGGAAAAAGGTAAAAGAAAATGATAAGGAATCGGTTAAGTACATGTTTGATACAGATTGAGATTGAACTTTTGATATAGAAAGTTATTTTAATGTTATACCAGATAAAGAAAATATAAAATGAAGCATTTCCTGATATGTCAAATGAGATACAAGCGCTTCTATGGCTTGATGGAAGGTTTTTATTGACAAAAACTGAGACGGTAAATTGCAAGAAAATTCTGAGACTTTTGCAGTCACGGACAATAGATGATACTATATGTTTGCAAATCTGGACAGATGAAACTATAAAATATTAGAAATTCCTCATCAAAACTGGAATCTGATTAAACCGACTAATAGTATATTTAATTTATATTTGAATAAATGACAGAATTTTATAAATCTTAATTTTGAAAATTCTTTTACAAAGCGAAAAGGTAAATAATAATCTTAATCCAAGGGTCATGAAAAAAAATAAACAGATAATGACATGAGTGTTTCTATTGTCTTTACTGATATTGGTATGAAGATATTGATATGATTATTTTAGGTATGAAAGGAATGTGACTTCAGAAGAGTATTCAAAAAGGAAGATAGACGAATATAATTTCGAGCAACTGGAAAAGGTGAAAGACTTATTGAAAAATCTGAAAAGATCTGATAAGGAATTCCTATCATTGAGTGAGTTCAACAAATTATATAATGCTGAAATAAAGCCTATAAAAAATTGCTATTATGTGAAAAATTATGCAAGTAGCAACAGAGTATTATATAATTTCTGATTCAAGCTAGAATCAGATAAATATAAGGCCAAGTTATGAACTGAAAATTATATATATCCTAAATATGACTTGCCTCGTAGTGAAATTTGTATGTGAACAAAGAGCTCTTGCACTGATGCAGCATATAATTATTTTGTTAATACGATATCCAAACCCTGTAAGGATTAGCTTGATAATATCTACAATTTTAAAGACACTTTCATTTCTCCCAATATATGACTGATAGTACTTTTTGATAATTCTAAAATCTGAACCTATGATTTGCTAACGGCTAATTTCCAAGATACTCTAACCTGAACACTATTCCTTTCTTGAATCACATCTTTATCCCAACCACAGAAATATGTATATGATTGGTCTAAAATTAAACATGACACAAATGACTCAATATCCTACTAATTAGATACTGATAACGATTGATCATACAATCAGACAAGCATTTTTTCAGCAGTTCCAAAATCCATAAATGAAAAATGATCAATATCATGATATGTAAAATGAAATACTAATTCATCAATGGCTTGATGGAAAGTTTTCTTAGACTTAAATTGAGATTGAATATTACAAGAAAATAAAGAGTCTTTCACTACAACAGATAAAAATTGAAACTACACATTCGATAATCTGGAGAAATGAAATTATGTAATTATTGAAATTCCTCATCAGAACTGGAATCAAATAAAACCCAAGAAGAAGTACGACTTTTATTTGAATAGCTGACAAAATGTTCTAAATTTCGATCTTGAGAATATTTTCATTAAATGAAAACAGAAGTAGATTACTTTTTAAACCACTAATTTATGATTATTTTGAATTTCTTAAAATCAAATATGCTCAAGAAAATAGTTGCATATTCAGTCATATTAATTTTATGATTATGTATTATTGGTATCGGATATAGTTTATTATTTGAACAAGATGAAATTGCCATAGATAGATATAATTTTGAGCAGTTAGAGAAAGTGAAGCCAATACTTGAAAAAATCTCCAAAACAGCTGATAGATTCTACTCTTTGGATGAGTTCAATAAAAAATTTGGCAAAGATATTATACCAAAAAAAAATTGCTATTATGTAACCACAGACTTTAATTGAAATTATCCTTTTATCTTCTGATTTCAGCTTGAATCTTTATTATACAAATTTTTATATTTTTGAAAATATTATGCATATCCTAAATATGATATGCCTTATAAAAATTTTTGCATATGATGACCTTGATGATGATGCATAGATTGATCAAGACAAATATTCGAAACAACAATATCTCACCAATGTCGTTGAGGAATATCATGACAAGTATATAATGATAGGAATAAAAATTGAATAATTGATATTTGAGAAGGAATAATCACAGATATATTTGTATATATTGATGACCCAAATATATCTTATAATATAACATTGGTTGATTGAAACGGCTTCTATCAATTTGCAGATATCGATCCATTGATAACTCATAAAATATGAATTAAATATCCTGAAAAATACGAAATTACTTCACCTAAAAAATGATATTATGATATCACTCTCAATAGTAGTCCATTTCAATATTGATTAAACTTCCTAATCTCTAAAAAGTAAATGCAATACTATCTTGATCTGAGAAAATACTCGGGAACAATTCTACCTCCTTAGAAACTCTCATAATTACCATCACTGAATATATGATCTTTCATCCAACTTCTCATCATTTCCAATATCTCAAAATGAGAAGTGATACATCATATTCTTAAAATGGGATACAAATGCTTCTATGACAGAATGGAAGGTATTTATTGATAAAAATAATGATTGAAAATTGGAAGAAAACTTAGAACCGTTCCAAGTTACAGATGATAAATGATATTACAGATTCGACAATCTGGAGAAATGAAGCTATATTATAGCTGAGGTGCCACATCAGAATTGGAATTCAATTAAGCCAAATAACAGTAAATATAATTTTTATCTTAATAACTGACAAAGTGTTATAAATCTCAATTTCGAGAATAATTTCATTAAGTGAAAAAGCAAGTAATAATAATTCAAAATCTATGAAAAAATATATACAAGTAATCGCATGAATATTAGCACTAATTGTATTGGTTTTAATATGAAAATATTGATACGATTATTATAGATTCGAAAGAAATGTGACCGCAGAAGAACAAGTTAAGAGGAAGATTGATGAATATAATTTTGAACAATTAATTAAAGCTAAGCAAATATTATCTAATATTTGAAAAGATGATAAAAAGTTTTTTACACTTAAGGAATTTAATCAAAAATATAATGCTAATATAAAACCTATAAAAAATTGTTATTATGTAAGCAATAGCAATTGAGGTAAGCCATATATATTTTGATTTCAATTAGAGTCTGATAAATATAAATCCATATATTGAACGGGATATTATGCTTATCCAAAATATGACCTACCTTATAGTAAAATTTGTTATTGAACCAAGGCATCTTGCCATGATTTTACATATAATATCTACGAACATACTATATCCAATCCATGCGAAGATTAGTGTATTCGTCTTTGATCTGATTAAACAATTCCACCCACCCATCAAACATGCCCATTAGTGTTGAGAAAAAACACTTTAAGGCTGCCAAATATAATTAACAAGAAATTCTCCTTCGGGAGGATTTTTGGTTAGTTTTGTAAAGAGAAGATAAATATATATGCAATTATCACAGTGACAATAAAGCTCATTTATTTGATAATGAGCTAGCTCTTAAGGATATGATTGAGGATTACATTATGCGCAGAATAATACAAATATTAACTTATAATATCATTGGCTTTAGTGGAAGTATCATTTTTTACAGAATTTACTCATTCATTGAAATATCTTGAAGGATTTACAATCACTCATTTATATATTCATTTTTCTGGATTAATTTCATCAGTCAGGCTATTGAGTCAATCCACTATAGTGTAAAATTTTCCTTCATATTCAAAATATCAATCGAAAGATGGTATTTGCCTTCAATTTTCCAGTATTTCAGCAAAATGTTTAGTGGGTTTGAAATTCTCTTTAAGTAGCTTTATATCAAAATCTCTATCTTTCTGTGAGGTGTATTCTAGAATGAAATTATTTCATCAGATATCATAAACTTTCACATATTCGTTGAAGTCTATTTTTTCAGGATCGAAATTAACAAGATTCACTTTTCATCTCAACATGTTTTTTATATCATGAGCAAAAACTCAGGTAATTTTCATTTCATGAAAAACTATATCATCTGCCTGATAAGATATAGGGGTGGTTTCTGTAAGTCATCTTGTGTCTTCTTTCAATATTGTCATTGCTACTTTTTAGGAAATAATTTTATTCTCCCGAAATCTATTATATAGATATTTCATTTTTTATCTAGCATAATGTTTCAAGGATGTAAATCTCAATGATATAGTCATTGTTTACCTAAATAATCAAAAGCTTTACTCAAATCAGAGCCTCGTCATAACAGTTCTCAAAGTCTACCTCATGAATAGTCTTCAAGTATCATACTAAGATGATCATCTTTTACATTGAATGCACTCTTTAGATATTCTCTTACTTCCATGTCCGTTACATTATTGAGCCTCAAGAATTCCTTTGGATCAAGTTGTTTCTTGTAATAATCAAGAAGAGTTTTTGTATATAAACTTTGTCAGTCTACCTTTTCCATAATGAAGCATCAATCATCTTTTCATTTATATACATGAGGAGTTCTGATGTTGTCAGGAATTATTCATTCTTCCTTTCCTTGTAATATTTTAGAAGAAAATAAATTATGATTCTCAAATTCCTTAACTATATCATCAACTTTTCAGTCTTTTGCTATTTTCAATACTAGTTTCTTATTAGTAGGATGTTTTAGGATGATTGCCTGAGTTCACTCTCAAACTACATCACTCATTTTGAGATCTTCTCATAAAACTTCTTTGTACTTGTTGAGAAAAGGATATCTTGAATAGACAATTTCACTTTCCTTTAGTGCTTCCTTTCAGCTTCTAAGCACCACAGATCATCTTTCATTCAAGACAGGCCTCAGCATAATCTTTCATTTATTGCTTATTTTTATCTTATTCAAAGCCTTTCATAAACTGGATAGGATTTGACTCGACGATAATCATTTGGAAAGCATTCACTGAGGAATTAATGATAGTGCTCTCAGTCATTCTATTCATACAGTCTTTAAAATCAATATAAGTTTTTTTCAAGCTGAAACGCTTCATTTAAGGAATTCTTCAGCTGTTATATTGATTTCTTCTCAGAATTTAAAGGTAGATGGTAATCATTTTCAAATTTCCTTCGCTGTTCAGAATGAAGTTAATATTAATATTTTTGCAATATTATCGTTTCAGATAAATTCTTCCAGTTTAGACATTCAATTATCCAGTTTTCCTTCAAAATACCTTGAAATATCTCAAGGTCATTTAGTCTCATTAAGGGAATTTATTATCCGTTTTTCATAATAATCTCTCAATGCAGAAGTATTGGTTCTTGTTTCATCAGTAACTCAATCTTTCAACTCTTTGAGCCTGTGTTCTATTGCATTTCTATCATGATCAACATGATGCAGATAGGACTTTACCTTATCAACTAAGGTATTGAATTCTTGAGGCGGGAGTTTTCTTATGCTTTCTTGGTTCAAATAATTAATAGCCATATTCTGTATAGCTTTTCCCCCATTTCATCTAATGTCTTTTCAGGTTCTTTCAACAACATCGGTTTTCGATATTTCAGAGTGCCAACTATCGTTATATCACATTTATTTATAGATATGCGGTTCAATTTAAGTAATTTTAACATATATTTTCTGCATTTTCAACTTTGTTATCTTTGACCTGCATTTTACAAATTTTTACTCTTTCTTTTTTCAATCAATTTAATCAAATTCATATTTGCTGATAACAAAAACAATTCTACCACTTAACAAATCAACGATAAGTTTAAATATACAAAAAATAAGATTTGAAAATTTTTGTGTGACTTGGCGTCCAATAAAAACTTTCAATATATATTATTAATGAAAATGCTATTATTTGATTAATCTGTCGCAGTATGATAGAGTATATTTAGAAATACATTAGTTCAATTTATCTATGCATTCAGAAACTAGGGATTATATGCCGGTTGACATAAAGAAGCCTGATAAAGGTTGTTCTATTGATAAATCAAAATCTAAGGATGATATTAGTAAGTACAATGCTTCTTTTCAGGATTTCTTTAAATTAGTAGAATGATTTGATAAATTTGGAAAAGCTGAATACATTATCTTTAAAGATATTTCAAGTTGACCGGTTTTGGTGATTTTCAAAGAAATTCATGATAATGCCGATGTAAAGTTGGATAATTTCAAAGCTTTTACAAAATTTAAGCAGTATTTTAATTTTCTCTGAACGGAATGAACAAACAAAGAGGTTGAAGCCATATGAGATATTTTAAAGCTTCAATGAAACGTAAAAAATTCGGTTGATTTTATACTAAATTGAAAAGCAAGTTTTTCATCTGTAGCGATTGAAGAATTTTATTGAAGTAATTTAAATACTTGCGGTATAGATTTGGATTGAAAAGATTTAAAAAACCTTTCTTGATTTAAAATTATACCAAAAATTGCGAAAAAATTTTGAATATCAATCTGAGAAGCAATTGACTGGTGGCATAAAAATGGAAATGATTATGTTATTAGCCAAAGAAATAATCTTTGGCTTAATAATATTCGTGATATATTGATAACATGAAATAACAATTGAAAAAACTTTGTTCCTTTAATAGCATGAGGGGCTCACGCAATTGATCTAAAAGAGAAAGCAGAAAAATATTGATTTAAATGAGTAATAATATTTACTCCAAAATCGTATAAATAACAACGCTAGAATAAAAATACATAAAGCAGTTAAAAAAATTGAAGATTATCTATACTTTCTAAATGTTCTGTATGTGTCTATAAACTCATACCTTTTGAAAGGCTCTCTATCATCATTTTGTTTTTTTGTGACATTTATGTTATTATGATTACAACTAATAATCATATCATGTCAGAAAAATTTGAAAAATTTGAAGATGAAGTGGCACGCTGTGTTGATCTGCTAAAGATAGAAAATCAACAGCTTTTTGAAATTTACATTAAGGCGATTATCAAAAAAGATCCAATTTCTTTAGTGGGGAAGTCAAAAAGACAGCTAAATGATTTAAAAAAGAATTACAAACATAAAAATAAAAAAGAATTTCAAAAATTTGCAGATAGTTTGTTTGTCGTTAGATCTGATGATTCACACGATATTTTCAAGGCACCGATTCATACTTGAAATCAGACTGGCGGGTGATGAAGCATACATGATTTTCTTGTAAAAGCACAAAATTATGTTTATGCGAGCTTTGATCAGATTCCTAACTATATGACAAGCTACTATTCTTTTATAAACCCTCAAGAAGCTTCAGGTTTTTGAGCTAAAATAAGGTATATTGATGAAAATGAAATAAGATCCAAAAGCGAGATTGCATTTTGCGATATAGCAAGTTTAGATTTGGCTACGTCTGGTTTAAAAAGAAGGCATTCGCTTCTTGAATCATACTTGAATAATCTTTTTGATTATAACACTGGAAAAGAGCTTTTAGTCGAATATCTTTCTATAGTTTTTAATGATACTCAGGAGATGAAAGCAGTTATGGATCAATTCAGGGCTCCTCAATTTTTGCAAAACTGGAATCAATACATGATGTTTGAAAATTTTACGAAAATCATGGATATTCCTTGAATCCCAGAAAATTTGCGAGCTCAAAGAATGGAAGATATTCATGCAAAAATGATAGAAATTTATGAACAAACTTGAATACTTCCGCCTTTCTGAGCTGAAATAAGAATTCACGATGAAGCTAAATCTGTTAATAGGGAAGAGCTTCTTAGGGCAATAAATAAAACAAAATCTAGGTTTTTGGAAATACTCACACTCATTTATCCTTTCTCAAAAAAATAAAAATATTCCTCTTTTATGCTCGATTTTTAATAACAATGTATCACCGCCAATCTCTTTTCATTATCAAATTCTTTGTCCATTTCTTGCTCTTTCCTCATACATTCTTATGGAGATGTATCTTTAATTTAAACATCTTTCATAGATTTTAAAATAAATTTTAAGCAAATTTACTTTAAATAACTTCCTTGTTATAACAATCCTCACAATAAACTTTAAATTCTACATTATCATCATATACAGAAAGCATCTCAGACTCACATTTATCACATTTTCTTAGATAAAGTTTTTTTGGCGTTTTTCTTTTTAATCTTTCCAAATGTCTAATATCTGGATGTATTCTAGGTATTGGCAATCCATATTTTATATAAAACTCTAACTCAGCCTTTATGATTCTAAATGGCCTTCAACTTTTTTCACAAATTAAGGCCTTTTGTAAAATATCATCTTCAATATCATCTATTCTATCAGGAATATCTATGGCTTGGATTATTTGAATTCAATCTGGAATATTTATTTCAACTTCTTTAGTTCTCCATTTAATCTTGATTTTTTCTTCTCATCATAAATCTAGAATTGCTTCAGATATGAATTTATCACTTTCTAAGACATATACGATTCATTCTCAATCCTTATCAAATATTTCCTCATTTATAGGTTTTTTGTTTCGATCAAGAAGTATAATTTTGTTAACGGGATACCATTCTAAGGCAACTGCATCATTGTAAGGGAATGTTGATAGTAGTGGTGGGAAAAATTCTCACCATCTTCATTCCATTTCTTTAATAATTCTTACTTTTTGCTTTTCCCAATCTTCTTTTGCCAGTTCTCTATTTAAAATATGATATTGTTTGTTTTGTAATCATTTTGAAAAAATAATATTACTTGAATTATTTATTCCTTGTGAATGAAAAACATTATTTGATCTTAAAACGTTTGCTGATGCCAAAACTTTTTGACTCCAGCCCATTCTAATTCAATTATATATTACCTCCATTCAAGCTCAAACAACTCAAAAACAATCCTTTCAGTCTCACCAGCAGACTAAACTATTTTCTATGCCATTTCATTCAAAACAATAAATAGCTTTTTTTGAATCAGTGATATTATCTCAAGCTACATTTAGAGAATTCGGATTAAATAGATTCTTATGTATTGTTTTATTTTTAATTCTTTGAAACTCTTTCTCTATTTCCTTTAATCAAGAATAACTTCTCATTTTTTCTTTAATTTCAGAAAGTTTCTTGTCGTAATCAGCCTTTGAGTATTCCTTATTCAAAATGTGATATTTTTTCCCTGCAAGGTTAAAGGAGAATAGGCAATCGGTACAATTTAACAGATCATAAGAAAAATAACAACTAGATGAATCTTTTAAATTTTCACAATAAAAACAATTATCACAATTATTTAAATTTATACTTTGATATGCTCTAGTGGTTTTTATGTTAAAAGCTCAGTCAACTATATCTTTACTATAAAAGGCATAATCTGTGTACAATATATCTTCAGACCCATAATATACAGATGTGCTTAAATATATATTCTTAGATCATCACACATGATTTGCATATTCAGAATTTTCAGAACCATCATTAACCAACGATTCTTCAGGAATTTCACTATTTAATCGTAAAAATTCTTCCCACATTTCATTAACTGAAAGATTTTCAATTTTAACATTATCTTTTATAGAAAAATCCTCTTCTGCCAATTTTATAGCTTCAAAAACCTTTCATTCAAAGCTTTCTGGATATCTGCTAACCATAGACTTTCAAGTTTTGTCACTTCTTCTTTTATAAAGATGTCTTTCATTTCTATAAGCAAATATAGATCTAAAGGTGCAATCAAAACATAATTCGTGTTTATGGTTTACTCATAATTTATCTTCAATATCCTTTTGTAGAGAATAAAAAGCAAATTCCTCATTACACCACTTACATTTTCTGTATTCTAATATTTGTTCTCAAGTTACTTTTGAGATGTATTCATAAACTTTTTTATCCATAGATAATCATTTATTTTTTGATAATTAATGCGATTATATTTTTTTATATAAAAATGTAAAAATTAAATAGATCATACATAATCACTTTATTTTTTTGATGACGTTTTCTGTATCATAACCAAAAATATGCCTAAATGACGCCAACACTGGCGATAAAGTTGAAGAACTCCAATTCAGGGAGACCCCTGTTTGCTTTTTGATGTAATATAAATAAAATCAATTTGAAGATAGTATATTGTTTTATTTTTAATATTAAATACTTAATCCCTAATAATAATAGTGAACATGGAAAAATGATTCTTGAATGCAGAACAATACAAAAATCTACAAGATAGCTATCCCATCCTTTTTGAAAATGTCCATAGAAAACAATTAATTGATGCGCTTAAACATAATAATAGAAGATTGATGTCATGGATTCCAAAGGCGGTCTTAAAGGAAGATGATTATTTTTGAGATGAGAATAGGGTATTATTTAAACATACTAGATATATTTGAAAAGCTGTTTTGAAAATTCTCAAATTACAATGAACTGAAGTTGATATTCAAGAAAATATATGACTTCTTGTACTTACGGAAATTTCAAAACAATGATACTCTAGTGAAATATGGAGAAGCTGCGATTCAAAATACGTATATGAATACAATCTTATGACTCATTGAGATACCATTATTTCAAACTACGACACAGAACAATCCACTGAATGACATCTTTCATTTCATCAAGATATATCACCGCTTATAGAAACCTTCATGCATTATATTAAAGCTATAGATGTTAATCTTGATAACACCCTTAAAAAATGGAACTGGGAAGAAGTTTTTTTGGATTGCAGGTGAAATCCATGGAAATGAAATTCAGGAATTCCTCCTTATTGACATGAATCTTTATGTAAGTGAATCTTATATAGCCTTGGCAGTAAGATTCCTGCTAATGTAGCAGAAATAGATCCCGAGAGTATCGGATTTAGCTTATCAAATAGAAGACAATGTTTTCCTGTTATTGAAAATTGAAGTCTTTGCTTTTATATTGAAGATAAGCAGTGAGATGTAGAAATATGAAGATATGGCAAATTTTCTAGGCAATTCATTATTAACCGAGAAGATATGGAAAAGATGTTTTTGGCTATGTGTAAATATATTGCCAGATCAAGCATTGATTTGCCTAAATTGATTTGTAAGCATTTTCCAGAATACTATAAAAGTATTTGAAAATAATTATTTTTTAAAAATCTTATATTGATTGAATTATTCGGAATTAAGATATAAGGCCAGTCAAGATTCTTTTACCTAAGATTACTTAATATCTCCCTATTCTTCATTATAAATAGGTAATCGATATCATTATCCTCACAGAATTCTAATGCCTTGCTTTTTCACATTGCAATAAGTGCAGTGGCCAATGAATCAGATTTATATCAATACCTATTTATCACGCTAACGCTAATTAGTTCATTTTCTGATTTATCGGAAAGAGGATTTCTTATATGATGGTAATCTTCATTATTTATTTTCCATTTTCTTATAAAGGTTCATGAAGTGGATATGCTTTTGCTTGATAGTTCTAGAGTTGTGAAAATTTCATTCTTATCAAAAGGTGAGGATATGCCGACTTGCCATTTTCCTCAAAATAAATTATATCAAGAAAGACAGATATCTCCTCATAGATTTATCATATGATCATTATATCATGCTGATTTTAATGCGCCTGATAATATGTCAGCTAAAAATCACTTTGCTATAGCTCAGAAATCCAGATTCATATCCTGTCATATTTCAAGCAAGTTTCAATAATTTTTAATATCATTGAAATTCAAATCTTCAACAAGATTAATCTTTTCAAATCTTCAAATTTCAAAACTGTCTGAATATCATATTTTTCTTAGATCTATCAATGGATTAAAATATCAATCAGTCAATGAGAACATCTCTCTTGATCTGTCAAGCATTAATAAAAAGATGTCGCTTACAGGCATTTTCTTATCCCGATTTAATTTTGACAATTGTGAATCTATTCTGAATCTAGAGAATTCATTTTCAAAATCAACAATATTTTTATAAATGCCATTAATGATTTTTTTTAATGATTTATCATCTTCATTTATGACAATTATTGAACAAATAGTTCACATTGCCTTAAAATTGTATTCAAATTTTTTCATCTATATGAATTTTTCAAAATATACTTTTCCAAATCATCTGCTTAAAAGATTATTTGAAATATCAGCCGTAGTTCAAGGATTTCAACATATATAAAATTCACAATTTCCCCCAAAATCAATATTTTCTAAACTTATCCTTCAATAGTTATATCCCTTTGTTTCTTCTTTGGATAAGAAAATGTTAATCTCCAAGTTTTTAAATTGTTTTAATTCATCTGTATAAAACAAGTCAGAGGCTTTGGACACTCAGAAATATAATTTTTTCATGACATCTTCTTCAGTGTTTATGAGCATTGAATATATCGGAGCCAATCATGTTCAAGTTGCGATAAAGACCTTTGGCTCCAGAGTATTATTTAAAACAAAATTTCAAGAAATTCATGTGTGATAAATCTTATCTCAAGCTTTTAAAGATTTGAATATTTCTCAAGCTCTTCAGTTTTGCTTCAATTTTATTAAAAACATTAGAACATTTCATTTTTTATCAGCAATCGAATAGCTTCTATTGAATTTTCAATTCAGATCTTCTAAGGCAAAATTTAAGAATTGTCAGCTCGCATGTGTATAATCGTCTTTTAATTCAAGCTTTAATTCAATTACTTCTGTATTTAAAAATTTAAGTGAAACTATTTTGGATTCATCTGTTGTTATTTCTCATTCTAGCAATATGAAATCGGATTTAGTCACTCAACACACTGGACATCTCCAATCCATGGGGATATCTTCAAATTTTGTTCAAGACATGATTCAGCCATCTATATCTCAGATGCTCTCATCATAAATATAAGAACATGGAACACACAGCCATCTTGGCGAATTTGATGATTTTTTTAATTTCCTTTTATTTTTTATATAGGCTCAAATATAAATAGATATCCAGAATCAAAGGATATAAAGCGGTCAAGTATCTCATTTGATCATAAATATATGCAAGCCAACAAATATGAACATGAAATATGACAATCTCTGCAGGATTTTCCATTTAGTTTTTAATATTGATGTCGCCATTGAATTTGATGTGATCAATAGGGGCAGGGAAATCAGGAAAGCAATTATTCCCCAAAGGTAATTAAGCTCATAGTCCCAAAGTATAGAATTCCTTAAGACATCGATGCTAGAATTCAGATTTTCCCAGTACATGATTTCACTGAATGCTCAGATTGCATGGGCAATAGAGAAAACTCAAACTAAAATCCCTAATTCTCTTCTGAATTTTATGATAAAACTAAGCAATTTATTTCTTGAGAATATATCATTGAGCGGTCTTATAATCATAACCAAAACCAACAATAACCAAGAAACGGTCCCGAACTGTTTAAATGTTTCTCTTGGAGATATGAATACCAGAATAAATGCTAAAGAAGATAAAAGCAAAATCAGTTTGATATATTTGATGTAATTGTTCATAATTTTTATTAAAGATTAAAAGGCTATTTTTATAAATAACCTCTTAGCTTAATTCATATCTTGAGAAATATCATCCAATGAAAATTAATTTACTGTTGATAAAAATTTATTGAATCATTCTGTTGTAAGGCTTGCTCATGAAACAACATCTATCTTCAATCATTTCAATTCATGTCAGATAACTTGAGCTGGGGCATTTTTTGCAAATTCAACCAAGGGTCATTTTCAATTAAGATCAACTCAATCAAAAGTCATTGAGGTCACTTTTCAATCTTTTAATAAGAATTTTCATTTAACCGGAACATTTTTCCCTCAAATTTCATATGAAAATTCAAATGTTTTTTCTGACTCAGCAGTTGCAGAGTCTGTTGTAACGCTGGATATGTTTTCATCTAGATTTTCCGTATTTTCAGTTCAAGCGGTTGAAACTGATTTGATTTCATTATTTGGAGCATCAAGGATTGTTGTTGGAGTTGTTTCTTTGGTTTCTGTACATGAAGCCAATGCAATTAATGGAAATACAGCTAATGCAGTAAATTTTTTCATAAAAAGACAAAAGTAAATAATATAAGCGTTTTATTATTTATAGGATAAGTAGTAAAACGAAATAAAGGATATATATTTACACACAAATAACAAATTTCATTTAGTTACCAAAAAACTACCTTCGAAAAAATCTTATATTTTAAGTTGGTATTACTGCAATTTTTAAATTAAATTCCATTAAACAGCCATTAATCATTCTATTTTTTGAGTATTTTTACAAAAAAAGCTAGATTAAATTAAATTTTAATATATAAAAAAATAAAAAATGCTTATAATGAATTGCAGATGGTGTTTTTAAAGAAAATATCATTGATTTTTATTTTATATTTACATATTTTTATATGAAGAAATTAGATTTTATAAAGGCTTTGGCAAATCAATTGTCTATGGGTCAAGATGTTACAGGTAAATTCCTTGATGGAGCAATTTCATTGATTTCATCTGAGCTTAAAAAAGGTGAAGAAATCAATATTACTTGATTTGGTGTTTTTAAGGTTTCTAATAGAGCTGCTAGAAACGGAATCAATCCTAAAACTAAAGAGGCTATAAAAATCCCTGCTTCAAAATCTCCTGCATTTAAAGCTTGAAAGACATTCAAAGAAGCTATAAAATAATTTTTTCAAATAATTTTTGAAATATTGATAGCTATATCAAAAAGCAAAATAAAAGAGTCCTTGGGACTCTTTTATTTATTCTAATATTTACATTAATTGTATTTTTTTCTTCATAAGGCCAATTATTCATCCATAAGTTATAACTCAATTTTTTTCATCAATTTCAAGTTCATCTAGATTTTTTATTCAATCTAGCCTACAGACGAATCATGTTTCTTTTGAATACACTTCACTAAAAAATGATATTCTGTCAATGTTTATAAAATACTCTTTTCAGTTGTAATCAAAAGAATGATTCACGTTATGTGCAATTATCTCCATATTAATAGGGTCAATCATTAAGATATCAGTAGAATGAATTGATACGAATATCCTTCATTTTCTATCCAATTTAACATCTTCTCATACTCTTATTAATTTTGCCTCTGCAAAACTTCACCGAAAATCTATTATTTTTTTCTCAGGACGAAATAAATAGCCTAATGAAATAAAATCTCATGATCATATATAAAAGGCAATAATATCTTTATCCAATCATTTTATATTCCTTTCTGCTCTTGTAATTGTTTCAGGTTCTTTGATTCATAAAATTTCAACCAATTTTCAAGCCTGTAGATCATATATTTTTATTTCCTCGTTTAATGTGGTTCTAAAAATACCTTCTTGTATTTGCTCATATATATTGCCTTCAATTTCAACAAATGTACGTCATTTATGGTTTTTATCAATTTTTTCTGCTTCAATGCTAGCTTTTTGTATGTTTTGTTCAGGAATGCTATCAGGATATCATTCATTACTTTTTGAATCAGTTTCTTTTATCCGCAATATTTCTAACAATTTGGATTTCACAATAAGATTCTTTAAAGTTGATGCCACTTTAAAAAATTCTAGTTTTTCAAATAAATTTTTCAGTTCTTCATTTGTAACATCCTTAAAAGCTATTCTATCGAGGATTTTATAATAATTTTTTACAAATTTTTCATCTTTTAAAATTTTTTTAAAAGATTTAATGTCTTCTTCAGAAATATCGTGATTATTTATTATATCATCAAATATTCTAAGAATATAATCCCTTTCCTGTTTATCTGATCAATATTTTTCTAAAGATAGTTCTAAAACTCGTTTTGCTGGCTTTGATCTTAAAGCCTCAAGAGTTGTATCACATACTTTTTCAGAAGGAATCCGTTCCAGATCTTCTGTGCAACTATTTATCATTATATTTTGGGCAAGTAATAATTTATCTTAATTTTAGCATAATTTTGCACTTAAAGCAATATTATACTAATAATTATCTAAAAATTATTTTGATTCACAATATTAATTAATAATCTAAATATTTGAATTTGTCTGCAATATGTATATAATAATTCTTTAAAAAGAGTTACAAAAAATAATAAGACATTTAAAAATTTAATTAAAAATTATGAAAATCCTTAAGAGAATATTCCTCTTTTTAATGACAAATATTGCTATTTTATTTCTTATATGAATTATCATTTTCATATTAGACAGTTATTTCTGAATCAAGATTTCTCCAAATTTGAGATCATGAATGGTTCCGTTATTGATTTTTTCTGCAATATATGGTTTCAGTTGAGCATTCATCAGTCTTGCTATTTCAAGATGGATTGCAAAAAGAGCATATTCTATAGAATTGATAGAAGAATCAAAAATTAGAAATTATCCGCCAAAAGTTCAGCATCTTTTTTTTAAAACAAGAGAATTTGCAAATCAAAAATGAATTAATATGCCTGAATTCGGAATTTATGAATCAGCTGAAGTCAATGCATTTGCCACCTGACCAAGCAAAAATAAATCATTGGTAGCCTTCTCTGCATGAGCAATTGAGAACATGGATCAAAATGAGCTGGAATGAGTTCTTGCACATGAAATGTCACATGTTATAAATGGCGATATGGTTACGATGACCTTAGTTCAATGAGTCATAAATACTTTTGTCATTTTCCTTGCTAGAGTCATTGCTTATTTTATAGATATGGCCATCAGCAAGGATGAAGAAAGATCATGAATCGCATATCATGCCACAGTCATCATTTTGGATATGGTTCTTTCGGTCTTTGCTTTGATTGTAGTCATGGCATATTCTAGGAGAAGGGAATTCACCGCAGATAAAGATTCTGGCATATTCACACCAAAACAAAACATGATAAAAGCACTTAGAAGATTGAAGCAATTATCGTCAGTAAGAGAACCGATACAAGATGAGCAATTGGCCGCATTCAAGATTTCTTGAAAAAAATCATTTGCAATGCTTTTCAGTTCACATCCCGATTTAGATGACAGGATTAACAAATTAGAAAATTCATTTTAATAATTTAATTTACAATAAGATGAAATGCCCTTTATGTAATGTAGATCGGGCTAATGACAGATAAAAACTGAATTGAAATTACTGTCCAGAAAAGAATTGTCAGATGAGAGCTTAATGAAAAGCTCTCTTTTATTAATTTTAAAGCCAAAGATTAAAATGGATTGCCATATTTCACGCATCTTACATACATATTTCAGGCGTTACTGTACATTCATTTATTTGTATAAGTTGAAGATCTGCAATACGTATATGTTCTATTGCATGCATCATAAGAATTGTATGTTCATCATGGAGCAAGGCTTCACATATGGTCATAATTTCAATTTGACCATAAGCTTGATGAAGACCAATATATCTTGCCGATTGCAAATAAGCTCGGATAAAGGCAATTGATGCCACTTGGATTAGCAGTGCATGAATAATTTCACATACTGAAGTCATAGCTCTCGGGAACTTTCCATCATGCTCATAAGCTACTGCATTGAGTAATCGCTCCACTATAAGTAAGAGGTCAATATTCATTCGAAACAGAACAATCGGTTGCTCATGCGATATCTGATGGATTTGTATATATATTTCAAGCAGCATCTCTCGCTTTAAATTTACCGGCTTTCAATAAGTATGTTCAGCTGCCCCAGGAAATGATATTTATAAAAGGATCCGTATCAATGCTGCTATAGCTTTCAGAATTTGTCGTTGAATGCCAAGTGGTTCATCAGTCCCAGCTGTAAGGTATCGTATGCAGAGGGCCATTATCAGCGTATCATTGAACCTTAAGGACAAGTTTATTGCAATAACGCGTTTGTGATATTATGGCTGTGATTGTGGGCGGCTGTATATCAGTAGCACAGTTGCTTCATACAAATCAGTTTATGCAGGTATATGTGCAATTGCCTGGTGTTGCAGAGTATGTCCATGCCTGATTAGGAGTCGTGGGGATTCAGTTAGAGAGCGTTCAGATATTAGAGAAGCTTGGATTTGTATTGCATTTAGGGATGCATGTGTTTCCGCTTTGCGCATACCCTGAGTTGCAACTGGATAATGCACAGCTTCACCAAGAGGATCCTCACCACGTTTGAGTTCATGCTCAATTGACTATTGTGCATGCTTTAGTATCCGATATGCAAGAAGTTCAAGAGTTTTCAGTATGATATCATGTTATGCACTTATACCGGCAACTGTTGGTGGAAGCGGTCGTGTTATAGGCTGTTGTGGAATCTGCAGGAGTCCATGCAGATCAATCCCATATTTGTGTAAATGAAGATACTGTATTCCATGATGTGTTTGCAGGTTTCGTATTAGAGCATGTGAATGTCTTGGTATTTGGTGTACAACTTCAAGCCAGATTTGTGAAGTTGGCCGTAAGGCTTGCTGGTCCGTTTACAGTTGTGGAACATGTATAATTCAATCGGATCGCCGATAAGTTGTTGCATGCTGTTCAATATTGAATTCCAGAGATTGTGAAAAATCCAGAAGTGTTTGCCGTCGTGTTTGTTCAGCATACATTTATAGTGGCTCCGTTTGCATTGCTTCAGAAACTTCAGCTAATCGTGTGGCTGTTGAGAGTGCAATTTCCAGCGACCAACGTGAAATTACCAGACAGACTTGCCG